>Ga0209489_106563_pt1 | contig 18535 bp, 6 predicted proteins | sample SiratrowhiteBW_FD_187527 | JGI IMG/M metagenome (GOLD analysis project Ga0209489, IMG submission 187527) | Root nodule microbial communities of legume samples collected from California, USA - Siratro white BW (SPAdes) (version 2) | ecosystem: Host-associated > Plants > Roots > Nodule | place: USA...
AAATTTTAAATTTTATTTTTTTAAAAATATATATATATATATATATATATATATATATATATATTAACATATTTTATCAATTAAAGAAAATAAGTAAAAGAAATAAAAAAGATGCATAATAAAAGTATTTTAGTTTGATTTTATTTTAGTTGAAAAATAAAATTATTTAATTCAGTCAAGAACATAATTGAAAAGACTCTTAATTTTTAATTAGGTTTGAAATTTGTTTTGTGTTTTAATTATATTAATTTTAAAGTGGGTGGTTGTGTTTATTTTATTTGAGTTTAATCACAAGCTCTTTAGATGTAATTTTATTTAAATGATACATGTGTATATGAGCTATGTGCTTATGCCGCAACAAGGTTTCATCACTATTGGACAATAAGCAATTCATGTTGGAATCAATGCAATCAATGTTTAACATGTGTATAGATTATTTACTCTTTTACCAACAAGATATGTTTTCCTTGAACTTGCACTAGTGAGACATATTTCAGGTTGAAATGTGACTTGAAAGCCTTTGTCACACAATTGGTTGAGGCTCAATAAATTGTGTTTCAATCCTTTTACTAACAACACATCCTTGATGAGTAAAGTGTCTTTGTCTCTTATGTTTTCACGGTCTAAAATCCTACCCTTGTTGTTGTCTTCATAGGTGACAAAACCTCAATGTTTTTCAATGAAACTTATAAGCAAAGATGAATCTCCTATCATATGTTTGGAGCAGCCACTATCCAAATACCAAAGCTTATTCTTGACTGCAACATTCTCCTGCAAAATAGATTAATTTTTAAACATTGGTACCCTGTTAAACTTGGGTCTAGAACTGTCAACAGTACCCTTTGGTACCTATTTTACTAAGTCATTTGGAACATCAAAAAGTTTAATTCTACAAGTCCTAGCAGAATGACCTTTGTTCAAACAAGTTTGGAAGGGTGAAACTTAATTTTTGTTATGTTTGAAAAAGTTGTTGAACGTTCTGGTTTTCTTTAGAAAAACTGGTTTAAAACCAATGTTAGCTTTGTCAAACACAATTTTGGGAACCCAGGACAATATTCAAATTTTCATTTCCCATAGCCAATTTTAAAGAGGTTTTCACAAGATACTTTACTTTGGCTTGTAGAACCTCACAATTCTCACATTTGGATGGTTGACTGGATTCACCCTCATGGTTAGAAGACTAATAAATCATGTTAAGATGTTCAAAATCAGTGTTCATAGTTTTTCAGTTTTTCCAACGAGTTGACTCTTTCTTCCAACCAATTGTTTAAGTCGTTCAATCAATTGTTTGACAGGGCCAATATGTTTACTTCATCATGTGTTTCTAAAAAGTTTGAAGCAATGTGCTATAGTTCTCGTGATTCATGGAGATGTTAGAGCTAGCACTACTTACTTTAGATTGGTCTCTGACCATCAAACACAACTTGACTTCCTCATCTTCTTTTGATGAAGAGCGTATTGTAGAATCATTTTCTTCCCATGCAATGTAGGTCCTTTTTCCTTTATTGGTCTTGCTAGGCTTCTTTTATCTAGAGGCTTTTCTTTATGCACCAAATTGGGGCACTCCATCTTGATATGTCCCTGCTTGCCACAACCAAAACAAGTAAAATTAGCAAAACTTGAATAGGTTTTCTTAGGATACCTCTTTGATTGTTGATTTTTCTCCTTCCCCTTCTTTTTTCAAAAACTTGCTAAATTTTGTAGTGAGAATATTAAAGGTTTTGTTTTCATTGCCTTCAGTGGATCGAGTATCACTAGTTTCATCTAAAGCAACAGATTTAAGTGCTAATCCCCTAGTTTTTTTTTGTCTCCATTTTCCTGCTCTTTTAGTCTATTCATTTCAAGCTCATGTTCCATGAGTTTTCCAAACAAGCTTGTTGTACTCAGGGTAGTGAGATCCCTAGTTTAAGAAATTACAGTAACTTTTGGTTGCCAAGTTATGTCAAGGCACTTAAAGATCTTTATGTTAAGCTTCTCCTTGTCAAAGATCGTCCTGAGGCCAATAAGATGGTTCACAATGTGTGTGAATCTTTTTTGCACATCTGCTATGGTTTCTCCAGCCAAGATTCTAAACAATTCATATTCTTGAATGAGAGTATGCTTTCATCCACACTTCACATCACTTGTTCCTTCATAGGTTACTTCTAAAATGTTCCACATTTCCTTTGCTAAAGAACACTGGGATACCCTAAAAAACTCATCCAAATTCAAAGCTGAAGTTATTATATTTTTTGCCATGCAGTTAAATTGAGCTTTCTTGCTCTCAATATCATTCCATTTTGACCAAGGTTTATCCACAATTTCACCATTCATAACAATTTTAGGCACATAAGCTTAATTCACAATTGCATCCCATACACCATGGTCAAGTGATTCAATGACAATTTTCATTCTGACTTTCCAAAAAGGATAATTGACCCCACTGAGTAAAGGAAGTCTGTTAATAGATGCACCATTTACAAAAGACAACTTTTTCTCAGCCATAGGATCAAAAACTTGAATAATTTTCAAAACTTAGCTCTTGATACTAATTGAAAACACTTTAGGCTAAGTTCAAGAGGGTAGGGGGTAAATTGACCTATTAGAATTTTTTGTCAAATATGATATAGGAAGAATTAAAGTTTTCAATAAATTCCCTTAACCAGAAGTTTGTAGGTGCAGTCTAGAAAAACAACCGATTTCACATTGAAAATAATCGATTTATATTTCACATAGTAGTACTTCTCAAGAAAAATTCAGTTAATTGAATTATTGAGCAATCATTTTAAATAACTCCAAGAAATTTTAATACAAATTTTCAATCAATTGCACACCTCAATCAATCAGTTTAATAAGCAAAGCAGTAAATGTGAAATTTTCAAATTTTCACAAGAAGAGAAACATTCAATTGAAATACAAATTTAATCAAATTCTATGAAATTTAGTTTGTACAGTATGTGAACCAAAATAGATCTGATGAATCTAAATAGGCAGTTCAATGAACACAGTATGCACAATTGAGATACACATTTAATCAATTCAATTTTTGAAAATAAATTGTAAGTTACCACAATTAATCAAATTCTATGAAATTTAGTTTGTACAACATGTAAACCAAAATAGATCTTATGAATCTAAATAGTTAGTTCAATAAACACAATATGCACATTTCCCAGATTTAAAAACCAGTACATAGTATGTTGAAAAATTAAATTGATGGATTGCAAAAACAATTGATTTATTTTTACATAGAATATGTAATTATGCAGCAGATCAGTCATGAATCAAGATTAGAGAGAAAGATATATCAAACACGCAAGATTTATATTGATTCAACCTTCCCTAAGGACTACATCAAATCTTCCTGCCAACAAGCAAGAAAAATTCACTAAACACTCTTAATTATAAACCCTATACAATCAATACACCTTCTTGCACCTTGCAAGAATTACAAGAAAATTGCAATAACCTTCTTCCTTTGCACCCTACAAATCAGATTCATTGCCCCCACACCAACAAAGCTATAATCCTTTATCGTAGTACAAAAAATAACTAATTGAATGAGTTTTGTAACACTAAAACATTTTTGCAATCTATTTGAAACAACACAAGTTCAAAAGATAAATTGCAGAACTCTTTTGTGATCTTGAAGATGACGTGAACTGTTAGGTATCTAAGTGTGAGTCTAAGTCCCACATTGTGTAGAAATGAGATTGTTGAGCGACACACAAACCCAATGCCTTAAGGTTTTAGGTTAAAGGTGGTGTCATTCCATTATATGTGGTGTGGCTCAGTTCTCATTGTTTGAGATCTTCCCGGTGTTTCCCCCTTGGATTTTCCCAACAAGTGCTATCAGAGCCGATGATTCATCTTTTTCATCAGACGAATGGGCTCAGTTTGACCCTGTATCAAAAGTCTTCTTGACGGAGGTTTCAGGCAAGCGTGTCCCGTATAAATGTGTGAATGGTGGTACAAGTAAGGGGTTGCTTTCGCTCGATGGGGGTGTATCACTGTGGAAGAGGGACTCTCACTTGAGGAGGAGATTGTTAGGAATCCAAGTGTAAGTCTAAGTCCCACGTTGAGTAAAAATGGAAAAGTTGAGCAACATATAAGAAAGAAGACCCACAAACCCAATGCCTTAAGGTTTTGGGTTGAAGGTGGCGTCATTCCCTTATGTGGTTCGGCTCAGTTCTCATTGTTTGAGATCTCCCCGATATTTTCCCCCTTGGATTTTCCCAACATGAACAATGCAAAATTTCACAAACTAGTGGAAGAGCTAGAAGAACACCTTCTTGATCAAAGATTCTCTTGAAAAACCAATTCTTATTTTCTTTCTTGAAGTTTCACAACAATAGTATGTTTCTCTCTTTGTGTATTCTCTTATGTATTTTACTGTGTTTTCAAAATGTTCAGAACATGTGTATTTAACACTATTCCTTTTTTGCTTTAAAATAGATTTAAAAAACAACCACTCATTAAACCTGTTAGTGGATAGAAATCAATTGATTTAAAATTTGGTCAATTGATTTATTTTTACTTAAGAGAGATTTTTCAATATATATTTTTTGAAATCAGTTCCAATTAACTTTCTGAAGATTTGTTGAATTTATCCACTGTTATATGAACCTCTGCACTTTATCCAATCAACTTACACATACACACACACACACACTAAGCTAGGACAAAAGCCTTCATCTCTTCTTTGTCTTCAATTTGACTGATTTTACTATTTGCTTGATTTCATCAAATAACAAATATGTGAGATTTCTAACATCTCCTGTTGAGTATAAGTGTGTGGTTTCTCTCATGTTAGTGTGATTGAAAGTTGTTGATTAATGATTGTGACATATTTGTGACAACTGTTAGAGAGCCAATATTTGAAACAAGTGATATTTTGTGCTTCAGAGTTAAATTTATTGAGTACTGCCACTTTTGACTTATAGTTGATTTTACTTGAGTTTCAAACTTAATTAATCATTTACATGTTTACGTATGATCAAGGTCATTTTTATTTTATTTTATTATCGTTTGAGGCAAATAACCAAGCTCGTTCTTCTAGAATAAAACCCTTGTGCAACCCTTTTGAGCTTTAAAAGAAATTTTTCTTCTTCATCCTTAAACCCTTGAGTCTTGTTGGAAAACAATTGACCAATTCGCTTTGAGTAGAGAAATTAAGAACATCATGATCATTAGTGTAGTTCAAGTTTGGGGGAAGTACTTAACAATAGTACAAAGGAGGTATAAGGAACAGTTCAGAAAAAGGTTATGGATCAAGTTGTTTCATTTTAAAAACATTTAAAAAATTACAATAATGTGTGGGATAAGGTTATATTAGTATAAATCTAGATTTTAAGAGAGTAATGATTCATAAGTTGATCTAATTGCTCTCTTTTCTCAAAGGTACTCTATTATCTAAAAAAATCAATTTCCTTCTTAGTCCAGCCATGTTAGAACCTAATGAAGTCCTTGTGATGTTACATGCTTTTGAAATTTTTTTACTCTTGAAATGAGCAACAAAGTTAATTTCTGGGCAATTAGTGGAAGAGAGAAAATTACAGTCTGAGACACTAGTGCGCTTGAGGGAAATACTTTTTCTAGTGAAGAATGGTGCCTTTAATTGTTCATTGAAAATATTTTTCCTTGATTGTTAGTTTTGAATGAAATGATTACATGCATTCTTTGTTATATTTGCGATGTTAACACCATAACTGAGTCTTGACAGGAAAAAAATTCTTTTCTTAAGATTGACTTGAGGAAGAACATACATTATTGATATCTAAAGTGATTATGTAAATTTGTCTCTTTGTTGATATATCATTGCTGAGTATTTGTCTATCTTTGACAAGATACCTTTGCTTGAAGCCAAGTAAGGTTCTAAGTTTGAGGGTGGGGTACAAGAACCTTTTGCAAAACCATGAAGCAAGTGTGTTTATGCACCAATGCAATACCAGATGCCGCTTAAATGACCGATATACCCTTTTAATTCTACACCTTTGATTGTTCTATAAAACTATCTAAGCTCTCAGCATCGCAATGCAGACAAGCCAAATTATACCAACAAAAAACACACATTTCTTATTTCCCATTATGCCCATCCTCGAAAAATATCCCCATGCCATTAAACTATAAGCAATGCCTATATAAACCATACCTTATTGTGTCAATTGGCTTATGAATAAAAATCGTACTTTATTTTCTCTTCATCGCTCTCTTAATTTCTCTTGTTTCATGCTCTCTGTGGTTCAATCGAATTCCCTTATGATATTGTTTGGTTCTCTCTAAAAGGACTCGATTTTCTTTGATGGGTCGTGTTGGGGTTCTCTATGCTAGGGAAACCCTTAGTCTTTGTGGTGTATAACACGATGATCAGGGTGAATACCCGACGACAATCTATCATTATCATAGAATTTAAACAAAACAAAAAATTAAATTACGAGACTTTGTATTTTGAGCGTTGCTTACATCATGTAATATTGAGTTTTGGGCAATGTTTACGTCATGCAATATTGGGTGTTGGACGATGATTACGTCATGCAGTAATGTTCAGGACAATGATTATAACATGAAGTATTGAGTTTTAGTTCAGAGGATTGCGTAAAGGTTCAAAGACATCCGATTTTGGTTTAGAGGCATTCATAATTGGGTTGGGGCTATTCAGAATAGGGTTAAGGGTATTCGAAAAAGGGTTAAAGGTATTCAGATAAGGGTTAAAGGCATTCAAAAAGGATTAAAGTCATTCAAAAAAAAGGTCGAGGGCATTCTATATTGGTTTAGGTCTTGTAGAAAAGGTTATGGACATTTTGTATTAGAGTAAGAATTGAGTGAAGATCAAACTGCAACTCTCAACGATGATAATGTCACATGAAATTGTCGCTACAGTAGGGATCAAGTGAATTTACGATGAAGGGGGTGGTTATAACGACAGATTGATAGTGTTGCGAGCTCTCACAGCATGAACACCATCTCCCTCTTTTCTTTTTGTCATTTTTCTTTTTAATTTCTTCTATTCTCTATCTTCATTTTTTTCAATTTTCTTGATTATATTTAGGTTTCTTTTCTATTTGTTGGCCTGGATTTAAATTATGTACATTTTAGAATTCACATGCATGAAGGTTCAGGGAGGAAGACATGAATTCAACGAGGGGTAGGAATAGGTATCGATTTCCATACCATAATTGTGCCCATGGCAGTAATTACTTTTAAATAATTGCAATGTCATTGTAAAAGGATTTTCAAGATTGTATATGTTCTGCACTCTATTCTCTATATTTAATTTCTCTCGAATATGTTTTTTGGAGAGAGAATTCTTACGATTTTTCACTCATATCGCGTTTAGAATCGCAGATACATAATATAATTGCATCACGAAAATAAAACATAGACACAGAGATTGGAACTAATAAAGAAAACACAACAGGGATCAACATTCATGCTCGCATCAAGCATACCTCTTGAAGCTCTCGAAACCTTGTTCTTAATGCTTTCTTATTTTTCTTTTGCTTTCGCAATTGCCTTTCGAAATGCTCTCTTCTTCGTTATCATATCGCTCTCTGCATGCTTAATTCTCAGTATGAAGTGCTCTCTCTAAAAAATTTCAACTGGTTCTCCGTGTAATTTTCTATATATTTCTCTCTGTCTAACCCTCTGAGTTCAATGTGTAACTTTCAAATTTATCCATCTTTGCCTTTTAAATGTACAATCTAACAATTTAGTGTATTGAACTCAAGTTCAACGAACGAGAGCTTTGTTGTTGCCTACAATGTGTACAATATTGTTCTTCTTTAACCGAATTAGTGCAAATTTTTAATCATACAATAACTGAATCTTGCAACGTCTATTTCTGTCTCTATCAAGTTAATGAAACGTGTAACTTCCATTTTTATCAAATAATTGAACCATGCAACAACTAAATAATGCAATTAATGAGTCATGCAATAAATGTTAGCTTAATTAATGAAAGTGCATTTTGTTAATTTAGGTGAAATAAATCTTTCTAAAAAACAACACTTGTTAGAAAAATATGGTAAGAAAGAATAAATGTTGAAATTAAAAATTGGGCCAACGACCCAAAGAAAAATAGGAATGGAAGGTACATATTAGAAATGGGGGTGCAAATAACAAAAACTTATATTTTCATTTTTATACCATTTTTTATTTTTCTTTTTGCACCCGGATGAAATTGGGTGTTGACACCAGTCATCAAGCAGAGGTTTGCTTCTTCTTCCTTTTCTAAAGAAGAGCTAAAGGAAGTATCATTTTCCTCCTACTCAATGTACATCTTTCTCTGTCTTGTACTCTTCCCAAACTTCTTCTCAAGGGCTTTATCTTTATGAGACCGATTCAAACACTCTACTTTTATATATCCTTGCTTACACACTCGAAACAATGTAAAGTTAGAAGAATTATCCCTCTTCCCTTGTTGATTCTTCTCCTTTCCTTACTTCTTCAGAAATTTGCTAAACTTTCTGGTAAGCAATGTCAAGGTCTTTGTGTCACTACTTATGAGGCCTGGATACGGACACGAACATGGATACAACACAGACATGGACACGCGGATATGACTAAATTGAAAATTGTAGGACATAGAGACACAAATATATATATATATATATATATATATATATATATATATAAATTTATTAAAATATAATAATATAGTTAATAACGTGAAAAAATAAAAAAAGATAAACTTTTATAAAAAAAGTCTAACAAAAGATATAACTTATACATTTCATCCTAATTGAAAAATGCAACTTCTAATTCTGGTTCATCAGAAGATAAACTGGCAATTTCAAGAATTCCATTATCATCTAATGAAAAGTCATCTCCTGCAATATCGCACAATTTAGTTTCCTCTCCTTTGTATTTTGAGGACTTTCTTGAGAGAAGACGAAGATTAGTATGAACATATACTATATCTTCCGCTATTTTAGGTGTCATCTTATTCCTTTTCAAATAATGTATAAAAGTGTAGGTACTCCAATTCCTTTCACAAGAAGAAGAACATGATTGTCAAAGTAGTTTAAGAGTTATTTTCTGAAGTGTTGGTGCATGAGCTCCATGAACAATCTATCATGTTTTTGTATCCATTTTACTTCTATCTCTTAAAGAGTCAACATCGTCAAAATCTTTCTTCCATCTGAAAAGTTTGCAAATTATATTTTTACTTGTCTCCTTACATATGGATCATCAAAGTAAGTCATAATATTTCTTCCTCTCATAGGTAAGTTCAACGTCCTGATGTGGAGCAAGTCTTTGTGAATCTTCACTTAACCATTCATGACTATAATATCTACAATATTATAAATGTATAAAAACAAATTAACATGATATTATAAATTTATAATATTATAAATAAGATAAACGCAACAAATGTAATCATAAAATAATTTAACATTACCTTGGATTTAAAGAATGAGCAAGACAATGAAGAGATGTGCTACTCTTGGTCCAATGATCAATCAATATTGAGTTTACTACATCAAAAAATGATGAATGTTTAACTTCTATCTTTCTTTCATGTTTTAATATGACCTTTCTAACCTTTTTCAATCATTGAATCCCACATTTCATATACTAACAGAAGAGTAGTCATAATTGTATATGTTTTTTTTTTTCTGAGAACATCATAAATAGGGGCAGTAAAAGCAAGTATGTAATCAACCTTCATTCACCAATTATCATTCAACAAAGTTTCTGTCAATGATTGTTCCCTAGACACATCATCCTCTTTGTAAGAGGACCATTCATCACTAATAACCATATCTGGAAGTCCTTTTTTCAAACTTCTAAACCTTTTTAGCATGATTATAGTTGACGCAAATCTTATTGGAGCAACAGAAAGCACCTTTAATGAGTTGAAGCTATTAAACATTAATATTCTTATAAAATGCCCAATAATAAAATTTCTAATAAAGGTAGCATCATCAATAATTTGTGAGATCCAATAACATTGATCATAAACAACATTTTTCCTTTTCGCACTTTTTGCTGCAAAAATATTTTTCAATGCAAGATTCAATGTGTGCAATACACAAGGAGTCCAATAAATTGAAGGACATTCCAATTCTATAAGCATATCCATGGCCTTACATACAACTGCATTCTCAATTATAATTTGTACCACATTATTTGGCCTAATCTCCATAATTGCATCTCTCATGTATCTAGCAATAAAATCTCTATTTTTTTATCTCACCAGATCCATCTATTGACTTTAAAAACATTAGTCCACTCTCACCGATAGTCATAAAATTTATAAGTGACCTTTTTTGGGATCACTCCAACCATCACTAACAATTGTCACTCTTTTATGACTACATGAGTTTCTTATAGGTTGCAAAAGGTTTTCTACGTGACTTCTCTCTTTTGAAAGTAAAGGACCTCTCAATTTATTATATGTTGGCGGTACATATCTCCAAAGATTAGAAGTATTAGCTGCATAAGAAAATACACTCCTATAATAATGACTTCTTGCTAAATGAAATGGTAAACCTGAAGAATAAAACATTCTCTCCTCGCAATTTCACAATCAGGAGTATCTCTGACTTGAATATTGAAAGAAGACTCCAAAGGACCTTTTAATCTGAGACCCTTATTTGTCTTATTTCCTTTATCAAACACAGGTAGTAGAAGGACCATTTTTTTTCTTTGAAATTTTTTTATAGTATAATATAAATAAAATAATAAAATACACTAAAAGTAAAACTTTTTTCCCAACGTTACGTCTTTCTCTTATTTATCTATCAAGCAATATTTAAAATTCACATTCTATTGATCCTCCAGGTCTTATTCATAAAATATATAATTATATTTACATACGTATTTCATAATTATAATTATATACATATTTCATAATTATATATATATATATATATTTCATAAATTTTTTATATTTATATTTAAAATTTCGAATTGCTTATTTAAATTAAGAGGGATGAATAAGTTTTAATTTGTTTTTTCACAAAAATTTCTTTCTTAAAGTTGTTTTATTAACTTTTCAAATAAATATCATAATACAATTAAATTTATATTCTAATTTATTTTGTACTTAAAATTTAATTAAATCATAAATATAAGTTAAAGTAGTTAATGAATATAAACAAAAAAAATTAAATACTATATTTTTTATGAATTATTTTGTATTGATAAAATATATTTTGAATGTATTTTTTTTAGACCGTGAGTATTTAAATAACAAAAACATAAATAAATATAAAAAGCTGAAATGAGATTTTAAGAATTAGTCCTTCTGATCGTGTCTAAACAAATAACACATTATAAATTACAAAAAATTATTAACATGTCACATCTTTATAAAAAAATCAATTTTAAATAAACTTGCAGATCTCAACTTTTTAGTCTCCTCTTTTCTTCCTTCTAGGACTGGGCTGAGCGTTTTCTACTTCAACACCGTCTTGTGCGTTTTCAGAACGTCTTTAGAGCATTCATCATAACTATCCTACCCTGTTTGTGCTTCTTGTTTCTGACCTTTCTTCCTCGTTTAATCTATTCTTGCTCTTTGAGTTTTCCAAATATTTTGGTGCAGTGGTAAAGGAGGTCTCTAATTTCTAAAGTAGCGGTTCAAACTTTCTTTTTGTCAAACACCTTGTCCAAACAGTTTACATAATTTACAAAATATGTTATCTGTCCTTCATACTCATATTCCTGCATCAAAGCATTCTTCCTTGGTTGTTGTTTAACCTTGCTTACACGGTCGACCAAAGCACAAGTAACACAATTCACAAAAATAGTAAGCTGCAAAACAATTTTCTCATGCACTCAAAGAAAACAGTTTATTAAAATAAGAAACAATCGATTAAAATTTCTTGATAACAAACAGGAAAATAACAAATTAAATTATAATACAGTCGATTGAAATTTAACATGCAATATTTGAATAAAACTCAATTGCACTGGCACGAAAAACAATTAATTAAAATCACAATTCAATCAATTAAATTTTCGAATTAAAGTATTTTAGAAAAATTAACCGTGAATTTGATTGAAAAATTCTTCCAAAAATATTTGTGATCAAGAAAGATTTAAAAAGATCTTTATAAAATTTCAGTCCAGAATTTCAACAGATTGAATATAAAGTAATAGGTTGAAATTTATCACAAATGTACTAAACCAGTGTTAGAACAGTAAAAACAAAAAATGTGAGTTAATTTGTTGTATCAATTTATTAAAAACCATAAATGAAAGTAAAATCATATTCAATTATGATTAAATCAATGATACAAAGGTTTGTAAAACAAAAGATATGTAAAAATCAACTTTTATATGCTATCTAGTAAGTTGAATTCGCTTTCAGCCGATTGTTTTTATTATTATATGCAAATTCTTAAATTCTGCCCAAAAAATTAATCGGCTAATTTTCATTTTTAATCGATTGTTTATAAAAAAAAAGTAGTTTTCAATGTGCAAATATATCATACTTATTTATTTTTACTACTTTTTAGTTGCATAATAAAAAGAAAGATAAATAGTTTTACACCACTTTTATGTAATTAGGCCAATTAGGTTTCAGTCAAAAGTATGTTATTATTTTGACACCATCATCAAAATTTAGAATTTTAATATATTTGAGTGTGTTTCGTATTTTCTCCATAACTTTTGTCACAGAACTCGGATTTACTTAATTTTTGTTTTGTTCTGTAGAGAACTTAAACATCTACAAATGTTATTCAAGGGCCAAGAGGAAATTCGAACCGAAAAGTGGTTAAAATTGGATTTGAAGTTGGTACACAAAGGTTGGATAACAAGGCTGCACCTGGATATTTTGAGCAGATTTCTTGTGGAGGATATTTAGTCATTTCATGTTTTAGGTTAATTTTTTTTAAATACAGCTCTCTTGGTAGAGCCGAGAGACATCACAGTATATAGTAGATAATTAAATACAATGTTTTTTTTTTTACTTTTTCCTTTCTTTCTCTTCTGTGTGTTTCGTATTTTTTCTTTCCACCTTGTTATGTTAATCGTGATTATAAGTGGCTAATTGTCCGATCTCCAAGTGCTTTCCTATTTCTTAATCCTAAGGTTCATGTTTTGTATATTTTTCCATAATTACATGCTCAATTGCTATTTTAATTTGGTTTTTAGATTTAATAATTGGATTAATTTAGTAATTGAATCAATACCAATTGGATTGTGGTGTGAAATTTCTGAACTGATGTTTAATTCAGAATAATATTGTTGTTCACAACAGGTGATTGCAGCTGTTCAACATATTGTGTATTCAACGAGATGTTCCACGATTGTAGGGTGTTCAGAATATTAAATAGATGTAAAGATCTCGGTCTAATTAACCCTAATTTAGATTTTCTATAAAAGCGAGTGAGGGATTTGGGAGAGTTGAAGAGCGGTTGGTTTTTATTACTTACATTTATCTATCTGTTTAAAATTATTTTTTTCTATTAAATATAATTATTTCATTAAAACCCCTGAATTCTTTGAAGAGAACACTGAGTAGTCTTTTGGAGGAAAGACTTAGGTTAGCTATACTGCAAATTTAGCTTCCTAGTATAAATGGGGCGCGTTCGACAACAGTTATCAATATAACATGCGATTAAGAAAGGCACAAAAGTAGTAAGAGCACACAAGATTTTTATATCGCTTCACTCTTTTAAGAGCTACATCTAGTTCCTTTACAACTCTAGCAAAGGTTCCACTAATCACACAGATTACAAACAAAACCAAGTACAAGAACCAATGTTGAACCCTATAGGATTGATCAAGATCCTGTGCTGCGGAACCCTCCTACACAGTTTGCAGAACCCTACTGCAAATATAATATGAAAACACTATCTAAACGACAATACAACCTCAAACACACTTAAACACCTTATCTAAGTGTATTACAACAATAAACTAATAATAAAACGAGTTACAATAAAAAAATCTAGCACTAATACAACAACCAAAATGAACCAAGACAAAAAGAAATGGCTTCCATTCATAGAGAAGTGTCAAGAATGTCAGAAGTTCGATCCTCTTCATTCTCTACCACTAGAAGAGCTACATCATATCATCATCCCTTGGTCATTTACAACATGAGGAATGGACATACTCAGATCTTTTCCTTTAGCAAAAGGGCAAGTGAAGTTCTTGATCTTCACTATTTACTGCTTCACCAAATGGATAGAAGTTGAACCATCGGCGACCATCATAGCTAAGCAAGTCTATAAGTGTTGTTGGAAGAATACAATAGTAGGCATGACGTACCACACCATCTTGTAATCGGAAATGGTTGGTAATTAATAGAGAATGGGTTTGAACCATTCACGGGACAACTCGATATTAAGCATCGAGTTTCATCAGTGGAGCACCCTCAGATAAATGGCCAAGCAGAAGTTGCGAATAAAGTTATTCTTAATGAGCTCAAGAAGAAGCTTGGCCAAGCGAAAGGGCTCTAGGTTGAAGAGATCCCTGAAATCCTTTAGGGTTATCATTGGAATCCTCAATCCTCGACAAAGGAGACATCATTTCAACTGACTTATGGGTCGAATGCTATGATCCCCGTATAGCTCGGAGAAGCCTCTTAGCAAAGACTAAAATTTCGACAGGATGTCAATAATGACAACAACTTGAAGGTCAACCTAAACCTTGTCCAATGAGAAGAAGCTTGAGTGAGAGAAGAAGCAACCAAGTTGAGAGCAACTCGATGGTCCAACACACATATTCGGAAATGTGTGTTTCACAAAGAAAACTTAGTCTAGCGTAAAGTTGGCTAGGCCAGAAAGGTAGGCAAGAGCAGAAGCTAGTACCTAACTGGGCCGACTCAAGCAAGATCATGGACTCATTTCAAAATGGAGCTTATATGAAGATGTAATACAACTAAGATGTTATTTCATTTATAACAAGGGTGATGTGTTTTTTCCTCCTAGTTCAAATTTTATCTCTGAAGAGGGTTTTGCCTCTTGTAATAAGTTATTTGACAAAAGTGACACATTTTTCTATCACAGGATGAGTGCGATCAAATCACATAATTTAGTCTTATTTAATGATTTTGTCAAAGCTATACATTTCAGTCACATACATTTCAACCAAACAACACATATACTCACCAAATACATTAATCATACTAAAGAGTGTTTGGCATACTCGACAATCTAGTCAGGTTTGGTGCAAGGTGAAAAAGACGTGGTCTTAATGAAATTATCACAATCTTATATAAAAGGTTCAAGTCACACAAGAGACTTCATAAATCCCATATGCCTAGATCTCATTTAAACGCTCTAACAATTATAGTCCATTTATTTTTGTCTACGAACTTGTCTCCTTTATACTTGGGCCGAGACTCTTGTATCCATATTCTTACAATGCATTAATACAAAGTCATAACAAAGACATAAATATTGAATGAAAATAAGTTGGTTTAGTTTTGGTTGATATGGAGAAAAAAGAAAAATCAGAAGAAAAAAGAAGACTATGTGGTAAACTGTCAAACAGGTCACCCTTAGGTCACATTACTAATTATATAGAAAAAATAATAATAAATCACTAGTTACCATAAATAATGATTTACTGAGTAAATAAAAAAATTTTTTTTTATAAACTTATGATAAAGACTTTTGTTCATTTTACTTTTTATTTGAAGTATTTTTATTTAAGATGTTCATAGATGTATTGAACAAATAACACTGTTAATGACATAATGGTTGTTAAAATATAATTTAAAATAAATTTATTATTATCAAGTAAATTAATTACTACTTTCTTTAATCTTAATAAACTAGATATCAATAATAAATAATAAAGGAGGAGGGAATGAAATCTTTTATAACAGTAATTATTGAGATTAAGTATAATTATGACTATAAATAATATAATTAGTGCTAATAATATTTCATTTAAGATTTTAGATGGTTGTATTTATTTATACTAAAAATAGTTATTTTGTATATTAATGTAAATAATAAATAATAGTAAAATGGTGAAATTCATTTTTAAATGGGAGCGGTTGTGTTTATCTCTCCCACTCACAAGAATATGAATTTTGCATACACACTCATGTACATGGACAACATTTATTTTATTTTATTTATTTTGTTATAAATTTTATTTTATTTTATTTATTATTTTATAAATTGAAGATTACTTTGTCTTATAAATTTTAATTTTTACTATTTCATTCTTTTATATCATTTCTTCTTCTCCGACAAAAAAAACAACACCATTTCTTAATCTATTCCTTTTTTTTTTTCTCTTTATATTTCCGTGTTCTTATCTAGTTTTATTTTTTTCAACCTTAATTATAAAAAATTATAAAAAACCAAATTACTGATAGAGTCTCATTTTATCTAATATGAGACTCCATCTTTTAACATTTTTAAAAAATTTATCTTTTTATTATATTATTAGAATGACATAAATACTTTTATAATATTTTAATTTAAATCATTAATATTTACAATAAAATTATTTAATATATAAAAATAACAATTATTTTAATTAAAAATCTTAATTAATGAATTACTTTTTTATAATATATTAAAATAGAAAAATTAAAAAGAAAAACTTGAAAGAGTACCGCCATCTAACCTATATCATCAATTTTCTAGTTCATCATGTTCTTTTATCTAAAAAATATATAAATATCATTATTAATATGTGTTTTAATATTTCACTTTATACCATTAAAATATATAATTAAAATTAAAAAAATATATATTTATATATTGAATATTATTAATAGAAGCCAGATATATAACATATGATAATCTATTAAAATTAAGATATACCTTTTAAGGAGTAACATGCTTCTATTAGAATCTGTTTGCTTATGGAGATCCTCTATTCATGGTGGACGGAATCACTTTCTACTCCAAAGAGAGAAACTTCTGTCCCATATCCGATCCCAACATCTAAGAAACGTCCATTTTATAAACAGAAGAAATACCTGAAAATCATGTTTCTTTCATTCCTTGAGCATCATCTCAAACTTGTGACCAATCTTATCACCTCAAACTTGTGACCAACCTTTTCATACATGTTCACCTTATCATACAATTTGGGTTGCAGCAATTTCGAGTGCATTAGAAAATAAAGAGCTATCTGTCCTTAAACAGAAATCAAGGGATTCTTGGTTGAAATAGGAGACACAAATTATAGGTATTAAACAGAAATCAAGGGATTCTTGGTTGAAATAGGAGACACAAATTACAGTTATTTCCATGAAATGATTAGATGGTGGAGGATAAAGAATAAACTTAAAATGTGATTTTTAATGACAAGTAGTATGAGAACCCAATGAAAAAGTAGTAAAGAAACTCTTTGATAACAGATTAAAGAGGGGAATGTGAATAAAATGAATACAATCTTATTTGAAGAGTACATAAACTGTTTGGAGAGAGATTTTGGGAGACTCAAATTTTAGAAGCTGTAAGTTAATGTGGAGGATCAAAGAATTGGGATAAATATAACTTTAATTTTATTAAGAATAAACAATTAAGATTGACATAATAGAGACACTAAGGTCAAACATATAAAATTTCTTTAGAGTGTGATTTTCATAACTTTAATATAAAAAAAATAACTCATTGAGTTTGAATAATTTCAGACCTATATCTTTGATAGAGAATATTTATAAAATTATTATCAAAGTATTAACAAGTATGATGAAAATAATACTTCCAAAAATCATACATACCAACCAGTTTGCGTTTTTAAAAGAAAAAAAAAAACTACTTAGTATTTGGTAGCAAACGAAATGATAAACGAGATTAAAAGGAAAAAGAGATGTGGTATAATAGTGAAAATAGATTATGAAAATGTCAACGAATAAATAGATGTGTCATCTATATAAAATGTTATATATGATAGTAGGTTAGATTTTAATAATAAATCACTAGTAAAAAAAATACATTTAATCGCGGTTATATAAGGTTTACAAACGCGGTTCGGAAATCGCAGTTGATCCAATCATAATAAAAAGTACTGAAAATACCATCGCGGTTATATAACCGCGATAAAAAATATAACATACGAACGCGGTTCTTAAGCAACCGCGATAATAAAAGTTTCCAGAATGAGAAAAAGAGACACTAGTATTCGACATACCAGCGCGGTTATTGAAAAAACCGCGCTGGTACGCACATACCATCGCGGTTATTTGTTAAGAACCGCGTTGTTACATCCATTGTTTTTTAAAAATAACAGCAGCCACGTTGAATGAGGTACGTCCGTTTTGGGCCATGCCTGTTTCACCCTTCACCTTCTCTCTCTACCTTCTCTCTCCTTCATCGTTCCCTTCCCTCTCCGATACTCACTCTCTCTCTTCTGCTCAATCTTAGTCCCTAGTTGGATCTTAGGAAGATCCAAATACCAAATACCAGTTGGATCTTAGAAAGATTGGAAAGCTTTCTGCCTTTCAATATTGCCTCAAGCAATTCTCTCTTTTTTTCAATGTAGTCTTTACACATCACTTGCCACAGTAGTAAATACAATTGGTTTAAAGTCCTAAATCATTTCATCTTGATACCAGCACGAGCCTTGATCAAAACTGTTTGCTTCACTTGAAATGACAAATGAAAAAATTTATAAATTCACATAG
>Ga0209489_106564_pt1 | contig 18531 bp, 5 predicted proteins | sample SiratrowhiteBW_FD_187527 | JGI IMG/M metagenome (GOLD analysis project Ga0209489, IMG submission 187527) | Root nodule microbial communities of legume samples collected from California, USA - Siratro white BW (SPAdes) (version 2) | ecosystem: Host-associated > Plants > Roots > Nodule | place: USA...
AAAAAAAAAAAAAAAAAAAAAAAAAAAAAAAAAAAAAAAAAAAAAAAAAAAAAAAAAAAAAAAAAAAAAAAAAAAAAAAAAAAAAAAAAAAAAAACCAATATATATTAGAGTGTGCTTGTTAGAAAATATTCATATATGTACATTTAGTAGCTTAATTGGTATTTGAATAATGAATTTCAAAGAGTAATTGAGTTTGTTTAAAAGAATTTTATACGATTTAGCATATATAAAATATCTTATATTTCAAAAAGATATTTTAAAAATGTCAGTTTTCGAGAATTAACGTTTGAGTTTGGATATATAAGGCGGGTAAACTTATAATGAATGATTAAATGGTGAACCTATATTATTTATCTAAACAAAATATTTAAATAAGTATAACTATATGCATAAGCTTAATGTCTTTCTTTTTTTATATATAAAATTCTTATCTGTTTGGCCAACCTTTGTGATCAGCATTCATCTTATTAATGATCATTGGCTGATGGAAGGTAAGTAACCTTACAATAAAAAGACAGATTTAAATATGATTTATAACTTATTTAACTTTTATTCCTAATACTTTTTAAAATTTTGTCGTTTCCAATAATTTTTATTTCATCTTTTCCCTAAGCACTATTTTAAAACACTTTATTTTTTGAGCTGATAGTAGAAAACAGTATTTTTCATTCACTTTACGTCTAAATAAATTACTATTTTATTATAAAGTTATATTTTATTGTAAAAAGTAATTGTGGAATAGATTTTCTTTTTAAATAATAGTATTAAAAGAATATTTTTTTATTTTTTTAATATCTAAATAAATTATTATTTTATTATAATATTATTTTTTTTTGTAAAAAGTAACTGTAAGATAGATGTATTTTTTTTTTAATAGTGATACCAAAGGATATTTTTTTTTTTTTTTAACAAACCTAAAAGAAGAATACTAGTGGACAACAACTCCAACCAAGGTACCACGATTTCCTAAGTAACCTTTTCATACTTATACCTTAAAACATATTTTTAGGGGAAAAAAGAAGTTTAAATGCAATTGAAAATAACTTACATTGGCAGAATAGGCAGTCCATAATATAGAGCACAATAAAAAGTTCGAAATCAATGCCGGAGAACCTATCATCAAGTTAATCCCAAGACCCTGTAAAAGAGAATAAAACAATAACTCCCCCTTCTATGTGAACCTCATCTTAAAATGTATTATTCTAGAAAGGGATGAATCTATATGGCACCAAAATTGCAGATGTGGCAACAACAAAGGCACAATTTCTAAAGGATAATTGCCCAGATGCCAATGGAAGATATGGTTTGTTTATCTGCAATAAAACATGACATTATAAATTAGTTATAAGAAACAACCAAAAGGTTTCTAAACTATAAAAGGTTACATATAGTAATTAGGAAGACTCCAAATTCAAAATTACAAAGGAATTCTTTTTTTAAAATATTATTTAGAGATCAATTTTTAGCTACCAAATAAAATGATTAGTAATTATGACCAAAATAATTACCAAATTAGATTTTAATTGCTAAATAACTACAAAACAGAAGTAATGATTGAATTTAGTGACTAATTAAGTGAAATAATTGGTATTTAATATTAGCTACCAAGGTACTTATATCATTAGATTCTAAATTAATCTCTAACTTAATGTTAGATACCAATTATTTGAATTAATTAATTGGTCAGTAAATTCAATCATTACTTCTATTTTGTAGTTATTAACAACTAAAAATTTGATTTGGTGACTATTTTAATTACAATTAGCAACTATTTTATTTAGTAGCTAAATATTTATCTTTAAATAATATTTTTTTTCTTATAATGTATAAAGTGACTTCTTAAATGTTTTCACCTTCTTTCTAAGGTTGAAGGACATTAATATAAACATTAATATATACAGTAATAAAAAATCTAACTATATTTCCTCTTATTTTAATTAATTCAGTTATATGTAAAATAAATGTCAAATTACTGTAATGTCCATAAACTGAATTAATTAAAATAAGAAGAATAATTAGTTTTTTAGGTCAATTTTTGTTGACATACTCCCGTTAAGAAAAGGGTACCAGTATGTTAGTAAACATCAATCATTAAAAGGAGTTTGGTGGTAAAATTTATATAAATTATTCAAATTTTTTGACGAGTGATGTTCTTGTGGAAACTTAGTCTTTATATGTTTCTGAATATTTTAACTTAGGATTAATCTTATACCATAACTATGTTTTCATCATATTTTTCTTTATGGAATATATACAGAGTATAAAGTAAACAAATAAAAAATATATTTATCATCAATCATCTATTTTTTATTTATTTATGGTAAGTTTCATACCTTATCTATTTCGAAGTCAAACACTTGATTCACACCATTAACATAAAGAACCATAAGCAACTGAGGTAACAAAGCCTGAAACATTAAAAAGAAAGTCACAAAAAAATGTATTATTGAGGTCAGAGGGTAGTTTTCAATTGTCTATTTTTTTATTTTTTTTAAGAGACAAGTTGGAGTCTTACCTGTAAGAAACCAATAAAAAATAATGGAGATATATCTGATAGTTTCTCTACGGCAACGAGAGACGCAGAAAGTGCGGCGGATGTCTAGTAAAATACAATAGGGGTATTATTATTTATCCAACATGTATTCTTATAACATGTAAGCTCAACTTGGCTGTCCCTCACATGTATTCGTATAATATAACATGTATTTGGTGAAGTGTTAAATTTAAAAAATAATTTTGTAGCTATCTGATTATTTTTAATATAATTTTAAAATGGACTAATATAATAATTTTCCAAATATTAAATTTATTATTATAGAGATAAGAAATAAATCTATATATAATCAAAAGTATTTATATTATATATATTTTTTTGTTTTTTAAAATTTAGACATTTATTTTTCATAACATTTAACTAATCTTGTTTATATATAACTTTTTAATATATAAATTTTAATTGTCAATTTATATAATTTATAGTGATATAATATATATTTTATATACATGTGTTTATGTATCATATCTATATCCGTATTTCATAGCTGATCACGTAACTTTTGAATATTAATTATGAGAGTAATAAAAAAGTTGTACTTACTTGACCATACATGGCATAAGGGTAAATAAATTGGTACAAAACGGCTAAGAAATCTTTTACAGAGTCCACAATGCTTGTGGAGATGGAAGCTTCAGATTCTGACTCAGAAGATGATGCAGTGACGCCTTTCACAACACATTTTGTATTGCTTTTTTGATATGTTGGTCCTCCTTCAATGCTTTTGAACTGATGATCAAAAGGTGATTGTTGAAACCTCAAAGGATTATATTGTATTTGAGCTTTTATTTTGTGCTGAGAAGCTTTTGATCCTCCACAACCTAACGTACCAAGTGTTTGAAGTTGTATTATAGTGTCCATTCACAGCAAAAGTATATTCTTATTGTAAAATTAATGCTACGAAATCATGACAAGATGATGAATTGAGAGAAATTATTTTTCTGGTGATATTTGTCCATCCCTAAAGGATAATAAAGGTGATTCCATCCTTCTATTAACACGTTTCACCTCGTTGATTAACAAAAAGATGTGAAAGAGTGAGAAACTCAGAAAGCTAGTCAAAGAACTATAACACTTTTGGTGATAAGTGATGAGACATACTTGCATAGTAAATAGTTTTGGTGGAGAGTTTCCTGCCCCAAAAGTTTGAACCTGAAATTACCATGGTTCAACATATCACTCAGCAAATAATTTTGCAATGAAAAAAATGGAGGAAATTAGAAAATAGTGAATATAGGTACCAGTTCTGATTGAACAGACGTTAGAAGAAGATATAACATGTGCCCTATCCATGGAAACTGATGACACCCAGTAACTACAGAACGCTTAAGAACTTATAGATACTCCTGTAGAAGAGAAGAGAAGAATGGGAGATTTTATAGACAAAAAGACTCCATTAAATTTTATTATTCTTAATGAAAGATAAAATTTGATTGGCAGACAATATATCGTACACAACGCGCATAGTCAACATTTTGTGGGCAAATTATTGCCAAAATAATCAAATCAAATTTAACAGGATTTAGTAGTTTAGATTTTAATAAAATTATAACGTCAAAGTCTAAAAAGGTTTGAGATGACTTTGCAAATGGCATAGATTTTTTGTAATACATATTCACAGCTAAAAGAGCAAATTAATGATAAATAAGATGCTATAAGGTTCGAAGAAAGAAAAAAGAAAATTGAAACAATTTTTTTAATCATTTAATAATTAATTGACTATAACTTTCACATATTTTTAAGTAACGTTACCGGGCTATCTAAATATATTTAGTGTTTCATCTACAGTAAAGTTAATATAATATAGTTATTAATTTGTTGAATTAAAATTATTAAATTAGACTTGATTTTTAAATGTTTAACTCTGGGTCACTCATGAGTGTATAAATATAAATTAAATTTTATATTTGATCAGGATGCTTAACAAAACATTGGGAAATATCACACACGAGAAATTTAGAAAACAACTCTTTTTAGATTAATGATTTTATCTTGAACTATAAAATATAGTCATTCAAGATATGACGGAGATTGAAGAATATTCTATGTATTAATAGTTATAAGATTGTAAGTTGATAAATAAACCCTAAACCTGAATAGATTGACATTGTGAGAGTGCTCTAAACATCAATATAATATAATAGTAAATAGTGAATCTTTACTATGTGAATTGTTATTAGACAATAATTATAATGACTTTATACAACTCTAACTTATGAGATTTTATATTGTTAGTAACATGTATGAAAGAAAAAAAGAAAATTTAACAACTATCCTGAAAAAAAATTAAAGTATAGGAAAGTCTCAATAACTTACATAAAATTCTCAAATAAGTATGATATTTATATGTTCTATTAAAATATTATTATAGGTTATAAACAATATAATAAGACTTTTTATAATTATGAACAGTCATAATTAAATGTTACCAAATTTTTTTTCTTTAAAGATTTTGATAGTTTTAATCGAATACCAAATAACTTAGTTATATTATTTAAAAATATAATCAAAATTATTTATTAGAAATTTTTTTAAATTAAATTAAAAAAATTCTATTTCTAAAATAATTATCTTAAGGAAAGTTCTTTTAATAGTTATTCTTCAATGATAGTCTTTTACTGTTTTTTCCTTGAAAGAGAACACTTTTGAGGATTTAATTTATTATTTTTAATATCTTTAGTTATAATATTAATTTCAATATTAGTAAGAAGTATCAATAATTAAAGGTATCCTTTTATCACTATATAAATTAGTTATTATAAATATAAATATAATTTAAATACTCAAAATATTAATTTATTATAAGCCTTAACTATAATGGAAGTTATATATTTAGAAATATTTACTTATCATATATTGAAATTGTCAAGTCAAAGTTATTGAGTCAAGTCAGCGGTATCCAAACTTAGTGCAATATTGGGGCCCATTAATTAAGCCGCAAATTGAAATGTAAAAGTTTTCAGTTTATACTTTATCTTTCTTGGACTCGTTCAAACGAGTATATTTGACTCTTAACTGATAAACCGATCCACTTGTATGAATATATGAAAGTTTAAATAGTACAAATAGATATTTTTTAGGTAAAAAAGGAGAAAAATGAAAAAAATTATAAAAAAAACATAAAATTGATTTTTAGATAAAAAGATTATTGAAATAATTAATTAAAATTGGAGAGAATAAATTTTAATTGGTTTCAGAGAGGGAAGAAATTAAAAAATTACGTAAAGTGAAATATAATTTGATCTTGTAATAGTGTTTAGAATTAAATTTGTGATTATTAGTTGGTTAAAAATAAAATAAAAAATAATGATATTTTGGAACGCTTTGGTTTAACTAAAATTAAAATTATTATTCATGTTGTATAAGATTAGAAATTAAAGTTAATTTAATAATTTTATTGTTATGTATACGATGATAAACAATTTTGTGGATGTTAAAAAATAGAAAGGATTGTTTTAAGATGTTTAATAATACATTGGAAAAGTAAGAATGTTTGAAATGATTATAAACAGGGTATAAAATTTAGTTAACATGGTATGACAATGTTTTAATTGTATTTAATATAACTTATTTGTCTTACTATTATTTAAGTATAATATAAAATATATTTTAACTATTTATATTTAATTCACATCAATTAAGAAATTATAAGTGTGAATATCATTTAATTATAATATAAAATATATTTTAATTATTTATATTTAATTTACATCAATCAAGAAATTATGATTGTAAATATCATGTAATATAATCGTATATACAGACATTATTGAAACATGAAAAGAGGTAATAATTTTTTTTTGACAGTGATGATTTTACAGAATTGTTTTTAAAAATTAATAAGTTGAAATAATTTTATTAGAATAAATCGATTTAGACATGTTTTTAATCAAATATTTGTTAACTGATAATATAATGGATTTTTGGTGTTTTTGTGTTTTACTGGAAATTCATTATATTAATTGTATATTTTAATTAATTGTTTTTCTAGTATTCTGACTTATTGTAGAAATAAAATTTATTGTGCGAAATGTAATTAATTGAATTTTTGTTTATATTTCTAAATAGGAATTTTATCAGATTGTTTTCAAATTATAATAAATTATTTTTTGTTGTTTGTTAATCAAGATTGTAATAAATTGATTTAATTCAAGATATTGATTCTTAAAAACTTCTTTTTTGTCAAAAATCATAATTCAAGATTGTAATAAATTATTTAGTTCAATTCACTTCCTTTCTAAACTCAACCAAAATTCTTTCAAAATTTACTAAAACACTTTAGTTATTTAAGTATGAATTCTACTTTTTATTGATTAAGTCAACTTTATTCTTTTAGTTATTTAATGATTCATCTTCATTAAAGGATAAATATAAAACTAAATGTTATATTTTAGCCTTTTTTGTACATATTTATTGGATAATACCATTTAATTATCAATGAAGTAATTTATCTGTAACTCTACGTTGTTATATATAGGTGAATTATATGCAAGTGAATAATATCACTATGGAGAAAATTGGATAAAAAAAATTATTTTTTAACAGAAAGTATAACTTGTTATGGCAGCTATTGCAATAATTATCATGAAAACACGACTTATTATGATGGTTGTTGCTATAGCTATCATAATAACTCATAGTTTCTTTCTATACTTTCTTTCTATGTCAGTTGTAGAAAATTTGTCATAAAAATTGACATTTGAAAAATTCACTTTAACATGTGTAGAAGATATTATAACATTTATTACTAAAATTGTCTTAATAAATCAAATTTTTTATGATAGTTCTCTTCAGAATCCTCATAAAAAATAGTATACAAAAATAAATTTTATATTAATTTTTCTGTAACGATTTGTACAACTAAAATAACAAGTTGGAGTAATAAAGTACTTATATTTATGTTTATCGAAGAATCAGCATAAAAAGTATATACGACAAATATAAAACTCGTCTCGTTTATCATTCATCTAATATTATTACTTAATTTATCACAATTAATAGAACATTATAAAATCATTCACATAAATATACCTTGGTTGCATTGCTTTCATATGTTGCATTTCAGTTGAATACTATTTCAGCTTACTCATTTTAAAGGTTGTAATTAATTTCACAAATTCATCTTATTAATTCTAACTTGAAGTTGAGTGTAGCAATTTTTTTTATATATATTTCATTTTCGTTTATAAATTTTCATATATTGTTGTAACTTCTAAGTGAATTGCTACTTTAATTTCACTGTAACAATTTGACAATCCTTAGTTTTGGTTTTAATTAGCTCCTACCTCACGTTAACAGTTTAATATATAATATTTTCTTAGGTTTTAGTTAGGTCTTACACTAATTTTGTTTTGTCTGAAATTATTGCTTTTATATATATTTTTTCCCATTTTTACCCTTTTAATTTATTATCCATTTTCATTAAATGTATAATAAGTTGTTTTGTTAAATTAATAATAAAAAATAAAATTAAAGTTGACCTTTATTAACAAAATATTTAAATATTTTTTATCACATAGTGTTGGTTAAGCGTCGTTTAATAAGAAATTACAAAATTTCATTTTAAATAATTATAAATTCATATCACTTCTTTAATCTAGCCTAAACTGATACTATATTAAATATTTGAAATATATTTTTACTTTACGTTAGTCACATAGGTCAAACTGATTTAAATTAAAACAATTTTCAATTGCTTCACCAATACTATTTTTAATCAATATTATATTTTTTTCTTTGATATCGCTTTTAACATAAGTTAGACTGACTTTAGTAATCTCCGTCCCTGAAAAGCTGATATTACGGATTTAGCTTCCAAACTTTAACATCCCTCTTGTATTCAAAATCGACAATAATACATGTAACATCAGAAAAATATATAGTCTATTATTTAGTGAATTTAATAAAGAGTTTATATGAGATATATAATATTTAAAAATAATTTTTTATACACGTCTAAGATTTATATAAATACAATTATTTATATAAATAAATTTTAAAATAAATGTGTATAGTTTTTAAGATGCTTATGCACTTTTAATAATCATTGTAGTTCACGGCAAATCAGAAAATTAAGAATAAGTTGGGGAAAATAAAATTTTACAACATTCTCACTACATAGAAAGGAATCTATTTTTAATCACAATTCTTTTTATTTCATTTTAGTCATATTGACTTTATTTCAATCATATTGAAACACATAAATTTATTTACAATATTTGTATTTTGATTTTCAATATTTTGATTTTATTTCAATAATATAAATTATATATAGATCTATGGTCTTCCAGGATACTCATTCATCATTAAGTATGTTCTTATGAAAGACTAATATCTAATCCATACATCAATGATTAAGGTAAGTTTAAAAGTTCAAACATCCAGCTATCTCAATGTATATGAACTCTCTCCTTAGTTATCATACATCCAGCTATCATATATTTATCTTAAATATAGGACATCAATTTCATTCACATCTCATCATTTTTATCTATACATACCATTCAATTCACAATTCATAACATTCAAGAACATAAAAAACAATATTTTACTACTAATATAACATAATCAATATTTCAACATGATCACATTATAATATAATAAAATATTTTATCAATCAACATTCAATTTCATTATAAATATCTCTAACAAGACATAAAACTCGAGATCACGTACCCATCCAGATATTTTAACATATGATCCTATTGAAAAATTTAAAACTAACATTTTTTACTTAAAAACTCAATTTCAAGATAATTCTAAAAAAGGTCAAATAATATTAAGTTGAAATGATATCAAGCTATCTAAATATAACTAAAAATCAATATATTAAGTTGAAATGATATTTTTTTAATTGATCTCTTAAAGATTGATAACCAAAACTAAAGAAAAAATAAAAAATAACAAATCTTTAAAATAGATAAAAATGTTTGAAGATCTAATTTAATAAAAATGATACCTAACTTTTCAATTATTCTACCATATAATTAGATTCTAAAATAGAAGAGATGAAAAAAATATATAAGAGAATTGGAAGAGAGAGACGCAGGATGTTTTGATGCGTTACAATACACATTTAACATCAAATTTTAGTAATTAACGTTGACTTTCGATCGATTCTAATCTATATATTTCTCTATATATTTATAAATTATGTATAAGATAGGTAATATGCGAATGCGATTGAAAAATATGAGATAAAATATAATATACTTTGTTTTATTTTTATATTATTTCATTGGATAAAATTAATTATATCTTCTCAATTTGTGTGGTAAAAATATTTTTCTTTTATCAAAATCTTCCGCTTTACACATGTATGAGACCACTTTATATATAGACAAAGGGGAAAAAAAACTAATATAAGAAATTGCACATATATATACTTAATTTCTCTGATAAAATTTCTTCATCGTTTGGAAACCAAAGCTAATGAATATATATATATCATGTTTTTCAATATTATTTATGTATTATTTATATTATCTTACTATTTTATCGCTACCCATTCAACCACGTTTTGTACATTAAATTTTAATATAGTGCTCTGAGCTGCGGAATGACCTGTCTAATCGTGGAAACTTTATTTTACACAAGTGGAACTTGGAATGGGTTTCCTAAATTTATTATAATATTATTTGACTAAAGACAGGTTGTCATGATCAAGCTATATTGTTGTGGAAAATTATTGTGTTTGAAAAACGTCTAGAAACGTATCAATGAAACAATGTGAGATATTTAAAATAATTAAGTATTAAGAAATAAATTTTAAGTTTTAATTAAATTTTAAAAAATTAATTTATAAGATGATGATTGTATTTATTTATGTATTATAAATTGATTTTATTTTTATTTAATACATAAGTTTTAGCGTATAATTCTATATTAAAATTTATGTGTAGAACTATACACTTAAGATACGTACAGTAATTTGATAGTAAATAATAAATCTATTTAAAATAAATTCTAAATAACTTTAATAGCCTTTTAAAAATAATCTTAAAATCAATTTTTTAAATTAATTTATAAAATAAAATAATCTTATTTTTAATTAATTAAAATATTAAAAATTTCTCTTAGAGCTAAAAGAAGAATGAGGGGAGTGAGACGTATTGCAGTAAAAAAAGAAAAATTGTCGAAATGATTTCTTGATCTGAGATTTCCTCTGGTATTAGTTACAAATAAGTTTATAAAAGGTTGTGGAAATACCAAAGATTAAAGAAAAGAAGAGCAGGGTCATGCAATGATGCCATTTAACAACTTTCACATAATGAATTAAGATAATTTAATTAATGATTCAAAACTACTACAATTCCAAATACTTGATAACAAATATTTGATCTGACTTAAACACGCAATCACAAACAAACATATCTAAACTAGCTGCAACTTTGAGTTAGGTATACGTATTAAAAGAAAAAGTTAAATTATTAATAAAATTATATGAGAACTTTATCTCTTAATAAAATAATTATTAATGATTTTATCGATAAATATTATCTGTCGTTTTATCAATAAATTTATTGACGATAACGATAAATTTATTGACGATAATTACTGACAAACCGTAATTACTAAAAAAATCAGAAATTCGTTAATAAATCTATATACAATCAATTTATCAATAATTTTAAAGTGTTTTTGATAAATTTGTTTCGTCGGTAATTTTTTTATAATAATCTAAAAAATAAATATTTAACTTGATTAAAATATTTAAACCATCCATTTCTAACTTGCATAAAATAAATGTAATAAGAAATAAAATAATCTTATATAAAACAATTAAATAATGTCGTAACAAAAGTCTAGAAGAAAAACATCATTATGTTTTTGATTTTCATGTGTTAAATACTGGCAAGTAAAGCTTACACTTTTAATATATTTTTTTCATTGAATTTAAAATTTTGATTAAACTTACAAGCGATATAAACTAAAGTTTTTATAACACAATTATTTTAGAAACAGAGCTTTTAAATAAGAAATATTTTACTTAATTGAAAATGCAAAGTTTCAAATTTGAATGAAAAGTTTAAATTCAATAATAAAACATTTATACTTTTAATTTTGAAATATAAATGAAAAGTGTAAGAAAGTACTAGTAAGAAAGTAAACACGGGAAGAAATAATAAAGAAGAATTTTAAATAATTAAAATAATAATTGAAAGATAAATGCAAAAGATTTAAAGAACTTGAACATTAGATACAAATTGGCGTCACCGACATAAATTTTTTATAAGTGGTTTCTATTTTTTGTGTTAAAAACCTATCAGAATTTTATTCGTAGCTTATCACACTTAAAATATTATATTCAACTTTTATTTATATTTTATGGTCAACAATTATTCCTTTACATATTTTCATATATTGTTGTAATTTTTAGGTCAATTGCTACTTTAATTTCATTGTAACAATTTGACAATGCTTAGTCTTAGTTTCAATTAGCTCCTTCATCACTGTAGCAATTTAATATATAATATTTTCTCAGTTTTTAGTTAGGTCTTACACTAATTTTCTTCTATCCGAATATTATTGTTTTTATATATTTTCTTTCATTCTTGTATTTTTTTTAATTTGTCATTCATTTTCGTTAAATGTACAATTAAGTTGTGTTCGTCTCTTAAAGTTGATATTACAAACTTAGCTTATAAACTTTATTATTCCTCTTTTATAGGATACAAAATCAACAATAATATATAGCTTAGCGTCCAATTTTACTAATTAACCGTTGACTTTCAATCAATTTTAACCAATATTTTCTATAGTGATTAATTTATGAATTATGTATAAAATATTAATATGCGAATGTACAGCTTTATGTTTATGATGAGATTGAATAAGATATCATATAAAATATGATATTTATTTTTATGAATTTCATTTCATTGGATAAAATTAATTATATATATCTTCTCAATCTATACGGTAAAAATATTTTTCTTTTATCAAAATCTTCCGAGTATATAATGTTTTGTTTTCAAATTTTAGTATTGTCAAATTATAATATTATCATTATCGTACATTAAATTTTAATATAGTGCTATGAGCAGTTTGATTGTGGAAACATTTATTTTAAAGAAGTGGAACTTGGAATGGGTTTTCTAAATTTATTATAATATTGTTTGACTAAAGAAAAGAATAGGTTATGATGATGTGGAAAATTATGTTTGAAACAAGTGTAGAAACAGATGAATAAAACAGTGAGTTATGGACAACAGTTATGTAATACTGACAAATGTTAAAGAAACATGGGGTAGGTATGTTTGCATACTCCACAACAAAAGATTTTGTGGGAGTTCTTACTCCACCTGAGATTTCCTCTGTTATTAGTCACACATAATTTTTAAAAGATTAATGAAATACCAACTGTTAACATCAAAGAAAAGGATAGCAAATTGATGCAATGATGTGAAAGCAGACACAAAAATATTAGCAACCTTCACCTATTGGATTGTTACTATTTTATACGAAATTTCTTAAGATGATTTATTTAAATTCAAATTCAAAATTATAGCAATCCTAAATATTTGATAAAAAAATAAATTGATGTGACTTACCTATACATAATGCACAAGCAATCACAAAGAAACAGATCCAAACCTGCTGCAAGTATGACTTAATTACATGAAATATAATTTTAAATTCATTACTTATTTGAATTGGAGGATAAATTTTCAAAGGAAAAAAAAATAGATTTGAGATAAAAAAGTTAAAAATAAAGTTGCTTGTGTTTGGAGTTTAAAATAAAAAATAAAAGAGATAAGAAAAATTGCATGAAAGTTTGTGAGTAATTATATATTATTGATAAAGAAAAATTAATCGATAAAATTATAAGATTATCATTTTACTTTTATAGTTAAAATTAATTTAAAATGAAATGTAGTTATTTATTTATACATGAAACTCATGTATAATTAAAAGTGTCCAATAAGATAAAAACAAAAAATACACAACCATACACCTTTATTATCACATTCCGCAGTAACTCTAAATTTCTCTTTTTCATTTTTAAACTTTTATTTCATAACTTATCTTTATGTTTCATCTCTTTTAAATTCCAATCATATTAAAAATTAAAAAATATTTTTATTTGATTAGATTTTCAAATAAAATAAGTTCATATTTATTCTAAAGATCTTTTATTTTTTGTTTTTTAAGGTTTGGTCATCAATTTTTAAGGAGTTAATTAATAAAAGTAATTATCTAAACTTATTCTATTATATATTGAATTTTGGTTATATTTTGATAACTTGTTATAGATTTTTAAATTTTGGAATTATATTTCTACTTAACTTTGAAACTATCTTGATTGAGCTTTTTAGATAAGAGAAGCTAGTTTTTACTTTAAATAGAACTTTAGGTTATAATATCTAGATATGAAGGTGACGTAATTATCAGTTTCAAAGCTTTTTCTACAGAAATTGTCTTTAAATGAAGTGACATTGTTTGATTGAGAACTAATTTTGAAAGTATAGAGATAATTGATTTTGATTAATTTGGTAGATATATGTTGTTCTAATATTGAAGAAGTTCTTAAATGATATTTAATGAAATATTCAATTTAATGTTGTGTGAACTTGTTAGAACACTAAATTTTGATAATTTAGTAATAAAGTGTTGTTTTGATTATGGAAAGATTATTGTATAATATGATTTGTGGATTGAATAATATGCATTGATGTGAATAATAGAATGATGAAGTTGATGTCATACATTTGAGATAATATATGTATGAGTTGTGCTTGTTTCTGTACATTAAGTATAATACACTTATGTTTTAACAAAAATATTTTCTAGTTTCACTGATGATCTAAGTCAGGTAGACTAAGATATCAAGATATTAGATGGTAAGAAGTTGATGAGAAAGTTTATTCACAACAAAACATAGACACTTGATATTGAATGTTTGAACTTATCTTGATCATTTTTCTTAGATTTGTTGATAATCTAAGTCTTGAATATTGGATAAGTCTTTTCTCTTAAATTTACTGGTAATCTAAGTCTTGAGGATTTGATTAGTCCTTTCTCTTAGATTTAGTAATCTAAGCCTTAGGTATTGAATTAGATATTAGTCTCTGGTAGGGACATACTTAATGAGTCTTTCAGAAGAAGATAGGTCTATATGTAGCCTATATGTATACCGTAATTCATGTGTAGCCGATATGTGTGATGTGGTCCATGTGAGTCTTTATGTATGAAAATTTGATATAAATATTTGAAATGAAAATGTATTTTGTATTGAAACTTTATACATAAGTCTTTAAAAAAATTATTATGTATAACTAATATGGTTTGTTTTTTTTACATGTATTGAATATATTATAAAATTTTCTTTTTATTAACTTATTCTTAGATTTTTTGTATTGTTTTATGAATTGACATGAACAAATATTAATATATTACTAGAATATCCTTAAAAACCTATACTTTTATTTCAAATATTGTAATAATGAATGTAATTTTATAACTACATTGTGTATTTTATATTTATATAATAAATCTTTTAAAATACTGTGTACTTTATATTTATATAATAAATATTTTAAATTACTGAGTATCTTGTATAAACGTTAACATTTTACATTTAATATATATTTGGAGATATTACAAAAATATTATTTCTGTTGCATTTATGAATATAATGATAAAAAATTATAAATAACATTGTGAATAGATACAAAATTATTAATAAAATTTAATTTTGATAAATTTAAAAAAAATAATTATAAAAAATTTAACAAAAATTATAAATTAAATAAACTTAATAAATAAATTAAAATTGATGTAAGAATTAAATACCTAATAAATATCTAATATAAAACGATAGAATAATATGATGAAAAAAATAATTAAATTACAATAATGAAGCAAAGTTAAAAAAAAAAAAAAATCATATCATGAAAGCACTCTAATACTGCATATAAATCTAAACTACATAAAACAATATTCTTAAAAAATAAAAATAAAATTATTATTAATAACATTATTATTTAATAAATTTATTCTAATTTTTATTTTTTTATTATTTCGTAATTTTAGTATTATAATTATTATTTTTGATTTGTTTATTTTGTATATTACTATCATTATATTATAAATTTATTTTGATTATTATTATTATTATTAGTATTATTATTATAATAATAATTATTTTTATATTTATTATTTTGTAAATTAATTTAAAATATTATTTATTATTATTATTATTTTATATTTTTATTATTATTTAAAATATTATTATAAGTTTTTATTTATTATTATTATATTATATTATATAATTAATTATCTTATACATAATCAATTATTCCATTTCTTTAAGGTAATAGCTGTACTTCTTTCTTCACACTAATACTAAGAACCTCCTAACTCTTCTTTCTACATTTTTCTTATTTTTAAATCCGTGAATCCAAATGTGTCTAATACTTGATTTTTTTTTTTTTATAAATAGTTCTTAGTTGATACAAATGATGTGTAAAATATTTAAACTAACCATATCTAAATTTTTAACTTGAACAAAATAAAATGTAATAAATTATTCTTATGTAAAATAATAAAGTAATGTGATAACAAATTTTAGAAGGAAAACATCTTTAAGTTGATTTTAAGAAGATTTTGATTTCCACGAGAAAATACTGGCAAGTAAAGCTTACACTTTTTATAATTTTTTAATGAGTTTAATTTTTTTATTAAACTTACGAGTGATATAAACTAAATTATAACACAATTATTTTAGAAACAGCGCTTTTAAATAATAAAGATTTTACTTAATTGAAAATGCAAATTTTCAAATTTGAATGAGAAGTTTAAATTCAATGATAAAACATTTAGAATTTTAATTTTCTACTTTAAATGTGCAATGTAAAAAAGTACTAATAAGAAGGTAATCACCGGAACAATAAAAAAATGAAACTTCAATTACGAAATCAGAGTTGGATTATTACTTAAAAGAAGATAACTTGCTAATTATACCAGACTTTGATGGAAAACAAATGGATTATAGTATTAACCCCTCAAGCAATTGTAATGGATGTTTTAGTTATTCCAATCACAAGTGTAGCTTCTGAAAATAGTCACATATTAAGTTCTCATCATAGTTAGACTTTATCATATTTGAATAATGTTCTTACACACTTCTTCGAGGACCTTCCAAGTTTAGCCTAAAGCGTTCCGAATAGTTCTGCCCGTGATCGTAACTAACTTCTTACTAACTTTTCTTCTTGACAATCCGACTTCTGTGGGAACAATATACGCCTATGTCCGACAATAGCTCGCTCTTGCTTCGTGCTGCAGGGGGAGATACCTGCGATGACACTCCGATGCTCAAGTAAGTATTCGGTTATCGGAGCATGTTATAATCAGTTTCAAATCTCTTATCATTACCTTGCTTTTGCCTTACTTACCCACATATTTATAGGGTTTATAATTGACTTCTTACTTACGCTATATCAGCTTTTGCAGACTGTTTTGACATAGGTTTTTTGCACGTTTCAACTTCCTAATCATTAGTTTGAGATGGTGAGTGGTCGTTTTTAGTTAGGAGTTTTACCTTCTTAAGAGTGTTATCATATTGTTAGGGCGATAGGAGGTAGTCCTAGGGTGGATAATATAAGCAGTTACTCTAGGGCGGATAATACAAATAAATTACTCATTTATTTTTTCTAGTAATTTTTTATGAATTCTTACTTAATATTCTATATTTGATGTTTGTGGATACTAAAAAATTGAAAGAAAAAGATATTTCAATGAGTAAAAATGAATCTGACGACGAAGGGAACTAAATTTTTGAATTTCATTTATTATATCTAATTTTTCTCCTTTTCTATATGGAAGTGAACAACGTAAATAAAATTATATAATATTTCTAAAATGAATAGATATTTTGGTTTTCATAAAATTTTAGTTATGTGCACTTGTTTATTATTTTATATAATTCTTTAATTTTTATTTAATTGTTGTTTGGTATTTTAATTTCATATTTGTACGATTATAATTTATTTTTTATGTTTGATATTAAACAAAATAATGTATTTTTTATATTGAATATTTGATAATATTATATTTCTTTTATAATAATTTTTATTTTTTATAAAAATATTTAATTAATATTGGAAACAATAATAAAACAAAGTATAAAAATAGGTATGGACGTGGTTACAGGTATACACGATACCCGCTAGAGACAAAGATTGTGCAAATATTTTATAGATATTGGATACCGGGACATGAATGAATTTTTACTCCAAAAATAATAAAAAATAAGATGAATTTTTATTTTCAAAGATAAGGTAAAACTTACACCAGTCCACGCCATTGCCATCCTTCCTCGTATATGATAATATTTAAAATGAGTTGAATACTTCGTATAATTTCTTTTTCATCTTTACTTGATGACTTAATTTTGTAACAACCTAGAAGTGAAATGGTAGAAGTGGAATGAACACTTGATTATTATATTATTAAACTAAAAACGCGTATTTATAGAAAAAGTAAGTAGTCAAGTCTCATTTCAACTCAAGCCATCATATCTCTAAAACTCCTAACCTCTTTTCCTCTGACTTCTCTCTAAGTCTCTGCTTCCATACCTCATTAGTTTCTCAAGCGGAGCCCACCGTTGGACTCGTGGCGGAGAATAGAGCAAGTCTATCCGATTAGAACCTCCGTTAGAGTAAGTTCATTTTCTGCCCCTTTTTTCTTAGAGCAGATTTAGGTTTTTGTTTTTCCTCTGCTTACTGAGCTCGCATGTGGCATCTGAGCCATCAGACGGTGCTTCTGTGAGCTCAGTTTCCTAGTGTGTTAGTCTGATCATTGATCAGAGGTCCTTTGGTGCAGATTCGAGTTCCTGAGGATCTTAAGCTTTGGGAGTGTTAGAGAGAACTTTCACTGCGATTAAGGTAAGGGAAGCTAACCTTAGTGCTTGTTTGATTTACAAATTTAAGTCTTGAATAGAGAAGTTAATGATTGTAGTAATTGTACAATTTGT
>Ga0209489_106565_pt1 | contig 18528 bp, 7 predicted proteins | sample SiratrowhiteBW_FD_187527 | JGI IMG/M metagenome (GOLD analysis project Ga0209489, IMG submission 187527) | Root nodule microbial communities of legume samples collected from California, USA - Siratro white BW (SPAdes) (version 2) | ecosystem: Host-associated > Plants > Roots > Nodule | place: USA...
AAAATAAAAAAAAAAAAAAAAAAAAAAAAAGACTCACATAAGACGGTTCGAACTATAAGTGACATCGTTTTGGAAAGTTTTAACAATGGTTTTATCCAAAATAATCATTATTTCTATAATTTAATTTTCTTTTTATGTTGACGACGGATTTGTCTTTATCCATTATTATTGAGACTACTTATGATAACAATTTTGTGTTAAACTGTTATTTAATAATGACGGTCATAGCTGTCATTAACTATAAAACTTATAGTGATATCTTTGTTAACTATAGTTCCAAAGATTTTTCTAAATATTATTGTTAAAAGCTTGTGTACAAGCATGTATTTTGAATAAGAATTTAATTAGACTGCAGTAAAAATATTAGAAAAAAAATGCATTTGTAATTTAATGATAACTTAAAAATTTATTGTAATATTCAATTTAAAATAAATTATTCAATTTTTATGTATTTAAGTTTTATTTTACTGCCTATTATAACTAGAAGTTCATTTTATTAAGAAAATGATTTAGATGGATTAAAATAAGTATTAAGAACTCATTTGCTAGAAAAAATTATTAAAATACATATCAGTCAGTGTCTCATCCATTAAGTATTTACTCCAAAATAATTTATTAATTAATAATACAAATATCTTTATACTAACAACGCATAAAATATTTTTTTTTATTTTTAAAATAACTTTTTTATGTAAGATAAGACATTATTATATCAAGTATCATTAATCAATAAAAATTTCATTCAATACAGATTTTAAATTTAAATATATTTTTAACTCTAAAGTATTTTGACTTTGGTTCTTCATTTTGTTTGTTTATTTATTAATTTCTTTAAAATTAAGAATTAATATTTTTATCCTAATATTATGTGACACTAACAAACTAACGAAAATCTTGTGTGATCCCCAAAATCATTTTCTTCAACTCAAAGAAACTGCTTTCAACCTATCTTTTTACTAAAAAATTTTGAAAATAAATATCTGCATTAGGCCGATAAATCTACATTAAATAAATTTACACTATATTTAATTTTAACCTATATTACTTCACGGACCATCTAATTACGAAACTGATATATCCAACTACACTCGCAGATTAAATTTATACCTGTTAATTATAGTTTTAGTCCTATATTTTATAAAATTTAAATGTTTATCCTTCTTTAATAAGTTTAATTTTTTAATTTTTGATATCCCTTATCTATTTTTTAATTTTTTAATTTTTTTAATTTTAATAGTCTGTTTTCTGTTTCTTAATATTTTACTCATTCAAAAAAGAGATCAATTTTCACTTTAAAAAAAACATTGAATCACTATCAAATTATATTTTATTTTTGAATTGATACAATTTTCAGCTAAGTAAATGACAGATAACTAATTATCAGAGAAAAATTGTAAAAATTAAAATTTCAAATTTTATAAATTATAAGATCAAAATTACCATTAAACTCATTTATTTTGGTGCTTCTAAATAAATAATTTTGAATTTTGTTGGAAAGAAAATTTTCTTAAATACTGAATAAAAATTTGAGTACAACAAATTTTCCTATTTTTCTATAATAAAAAAAATAGAATCAAATTAAACAGTTTGGAGAAGAAAAATCAGTCTGCTTTTTGAGTAGTGAGACGTATCAAAGGAAAGAAGAAGCAGAGTAGCAGGCAAGGCACCTCAGTACTCACCTAACCCTCCCTTCTCTCTTCTGCCACCATTCAAAACCTAAACCCAACAAACACTGTTCTTCAAAATCACTCACAAAATTTTTCATTTAATTGATAAAAAGTTGAATAATTTAGAGAATAAGAAAAGCAAAATTCAAAAGGGTCATGTGATTTTGAATGCCTTGGAACTGTGTGTGATCACTTTCTAGTGGTACAAAAAATGCATGAAATTCTCATTGTCATGTCCTACACATTTACCTAGTCAAAGTTGAAAGTTGAAAGTTGAAAACGCCTTATAGTACCACAGAATCAAACACCACCCACTTGTTTCTACACCTTGTCTTTGACTTGCCCTACCTACCCTCTTCACATTAATGCAAAAGCACCCCTCTTCTCTGATGCATTCCATCACCATGGAAGAACAACAAGAACCAAAGCTCATCAAAGATCATGGCTCCAAGGAGAAGAACCACACCATGCACACTCCCAATCCCAACCCTTCTATCATGAGACTGGCTTCACTTGCCATCAGCTTCAACGTGCGGTTGAAATCATCCGACATGCCTGTCCACATGCAGGAACACGCTCTTCGACACACTAGATCACTCCTTCCTCTTCTCCCTCCTTCTCCAAAGCCATCAAACACTCTCATAGCTAGAGCTCTCAAAAGGGTATAGTGCAACCTTTACCCTTTTTTGGTTTCCTATACTAATGATGTTCAACATATATACTCAGATATTTATAATATGTTTGATTCTACATTTTGAAACGTGATTTTCAGAAACTAGCAGTTCTATAACTTGCATATATCATGCTGAACATGTTTTCAAACACTTTCTACATGTATTGTAGATACTTTTCTTGGATGGAATTCTATTCTAAACCTTGTTTTTCTCTTATATGTAACCTTCATAAGTATAATTTTCAATAGGGTATAAGAATAAGCATTCATAACTGAATCATTCCCTTGTTTACTATTAATATCTTGCATCAATTTCAGGAGTTTGACACGAAGTATGGACTAGCGTGGCATTGCGTGATAGGGAAGAGTTTCGGATCCTTTGTGAGTCACACTAGTGGAGGGTTCATCTACTTCTCAATAGACTCACTTTCTGTTCTTCTTTTCAAAACTGAGGTTCACTTGGTCAGGCAACCACCACCTCCTTAATTTGTATTTACTTTTGTTTTAACTAATGTTCCTTAGAAGGTATATACTTAATGTGTAGTATTTTCGGCATCAATGACTCAGGTTGAGTCTTTAATAGTTTAATGAATGAATAACTCTGACTAACGGGTGCATATCATGTTACCATGTTCTTCTAAAGGTTGACAAGTTTATTGTGAAACACGAGACACAGTGAAACTTCTGTGTATGCATGTGAAGAAGTTGTGTCCAAAATGGAGTGTGTAAGGAAGCTGAGAAATTAGTTGATTGATGATGAAGAGTGTCATCATAGAAATTGGTCGTACTTGGCATGTTTTCACTAATTGTTTATTCTGTTTCATCGAAAACTGAAGCCAACAAATGAAAACAGTGTTTTTGGCATGCTATCTGTTGGTAGTAGCAACAAAACACCGACCAATAATTTGCATTTTACCCTTATTAACTAGACACCGCTGAATTTTGTCACGGTTGATTGCATTCATTATTTCACCTGTCCCTCTTCTACTTTTTCACTATATTCATCCCTTATGAATTCAGAAGACTGTTTTGGTTTTCGGGTCCACCATTTCTGACTTTTGTTTACCTTTTATTCTGATTGTTTCCCGATAAAGGAACTCTTGTAATATACTACTTCAATCCTAATTGCTATATCTTTCTAGTTTTTTAAGAGAAATCAAATGGTGCCCCGTTCATGATAATAAGAGAAATAGAAAGAAGATTGTGCTGTTAATTAACAAATTTCTTGAAAATAATCCACATGGTTCAAATCCTCTGTATTTCCTATTAGCTACTGAATAATTCCCCGCTTTTTTTTACTTGACTTGTAGCTTGCACTTTGCATTTCCCAGCTTTTTTTACCTCACTTGTAGTTAGCACTTTGCAGTTCGCAGTCACATTTTACTTTTGCATTATGACAAATCTATAAAAAAACTTCTTTCCTTAAGAAACTTCAGTAAATATGACCAGACAGCGAATTACACAAAGAAATGTATCTTCCCTTGCGATTTGTTCAATTGGATGATAAAAAAAATCATGTATTTTCGTACACTAATGCCTATTGTTTAACACGTTATAACTTTATTATTAAAATTATTTAACTAAAATATACTTAAATCATATAAATTTAGCCACGCTTTATACTTTTAAGAAGCCCTATTGAAAAAGAATAAAGTACGCACTTTTATACAGTAAAAGCCACCTTGTTTTAATTGTTTAAAATTATGTGCAAGTAACTCTTAACTTTTAAAAGCATTTAGTATTTAACCACATCAAACAATAAAATATTCCTCTATGAGGTGATGAGGTATTGAGTTTGATCGTACTGCAAAAGAGGCTCCCAGAAAAAAAGTAACTTACGTAGATCATTATGAAATAGAATAGAGAATGCAAGAAACTATCATAACTAGCTAAATTATAGCATTCACTTCGCGACAAAACCATATTGCATACTCTCCTCTAGTATTTCTTTCATCGTCAGAATGGTTACATAGCTTCTTTAACAAAATTGGCCAGGCAACAACGTAGGAATAAACCTAATAACATGGGATTAATACTGTTATTAATCCAGTTTAGGGATTATTACTGTTATTAATCCCTTCCAAAATTTTAAAGTTTACCCCAGTTTCTAAAACAATAAGTTTCACATCTATATTTTAAAAAAAAAAAAAACTACTTAATCTCTAACACCAACACTCCTCTCTCAATTTTGGTATTAAAATTTTGCTATTTCAAAAATACAGACATTGAAACCAATGATCTAATAGGGGAAAAAACTTGCATGTATTAATCCCACCACTAACCCTTTAATAAATGATAATAGATTACTCATCTTCAACAGAGGTAAGGGCCGTCAAGATATATTGGCAGGAGTGGCAGGAATAAAGCTCGCTTCTTGGGTCGTGTGACAACATTGACTCAAATTTGCTTTTACTCTGATGATGCCTTGCTCCATCATTTTCAAACCACTGATCATATTACAATCCCCAATCATTTTGTAAGAAACATCAGAGAGCAATTTGGCCTCTGGCCTAATAACCGCTGTCTCCTAGTTTAGCTTTTCTCTTTCTTCTCTTTTTATCATTCCATTTTCTAGAGTCATTCTCCTCACTCCCTTTCATCTGAATATTCTCATTTTCCTTTAGCTTCTTACTGGAATTCTTCAAACCAGATTTTCTCTTCTTTGTAGAACGTGAGCTAGGCTCTACACTAGAGTCGACTCCCCGTGGTAGTGGTTCTTCTTCATAATCTAACTGCCAGTTGCATAACATATCCTGTTCTCCGTACTGTTGTTGTAATGGCTCACCGGCACCAGGAAGCAACTTATCAAAAGTCACATCCCCGTTCAAGCCCCCTTTACGCCCCAGCAAAACAGGATCTGGTCTAATTATAGTCCCCAAAATGCTCCTGTTCGGTCCTAAGCTCATGATGATCTTGGGATTTGTCAAATTTTTGAATGCCATCGAAAAAGCAGACCTAATCTGAGAAAAAACAATAAGAAATTAATTTTAGCCACTTACAGATGAACACCATAAGTAACGAATACATAATACATATGATATTATTATTATCAGATTTAATTGTAACTTTTATCTATTAGTATAGCCCATTAGCATCTCCCCATAACCATTGGCTTCAACTATCCGCCAATTTATTAATTAAAAACGTTCAAGTGTTTGTTTAGCTTATTTTTTGAGAAAATAGTTGATTGATTTTCAGATGTTATCAAAGGAAAGGCATAAAGAAGGCTATTATAAACTGCCAAAAGGGCCTCATTGGCTTAAATAGAAAATTTGGCAGACTTGTTTGGAGTCAAAATTATTAGGCGACCAAAATTACAAACACCATATTAGAGGGTTGAAAAGAACAATCAAGCATCATCATTAAACGAAAGGGTTGAAACTAGGAAGGGAACTGAATGATATGGTCTATCCCTGCTAACCAATAGGGTAAGGAACTATGAGCAGGATGAACAAAATTAAATGCAAACCAAACCTTAAGTAGTAAGTCAACTTTTCTATATGCCAAAGACAAGTATGCTTAAGTGCCTCAACATAGGTTCCAGTTAATGACAAACTATCGAACATTCTATTAATGCATTTCAATTTAAACCAAGAACAAACATGTAAACACCAAAAAATGTATTGAAAGTCAAATAGAAAAACAGGAAGCACAATGCATAGGGTTACACAAAAACATTCTTGCACTGTCATTTACAACGAAAGAGTGAGCAAACCTGGAAAAAATTAAAGGAGTTCTTCCCAATGTCATTTTCTGGTGCCTGATTCAGCCAAAAAACACTATCAATCAACTAAACGAATGATAATAATTTGTCTAATATACACACAAAAAGTAGTGTCGAACTTTATAATATCTAAATGTGCAAGTAAAAAGTAGTATGCAAGCAATTTACCACACTTGTGTACAACAATATAAGAATTTAACTGCACCAAAAATATTGGGAAAAATACACTTGTAATGTAATTATAACTAAGAATTTATTGTAATATTCAATTTAAAATAAATTATTCATTTTTTATGTATTTAAGTTTTATTTTACAGTATATTATAACTAGAAGTTCATTTTATTAAGAAAATTATTTAATGGATTAAAGAAAGTAAGAAAATTATTAAAATATATGTCAAACAGTGTCTCATTCATTTACTCCAAAATAATTTATTAATTAATAATATAAAGAATTGTATACTAACAACGCATAAAATAATAATTTTTTAAAATAACTTTTTATGTAAGACATTATATATCAAGTATCATTAATCAATAAAAATTTCATTCAATATATATTTTAAATTTAAATATATTTTAAATTCTAAAAAGTATTTTGATTGTGGTTTTACTCAGATTAGGCCTGCTTTCTCGATGGCATTCAAAAATTTGACAAATCCAAAGATCATCATGAGCGTAGGAACGAACAGGAGCATTTTGGGGACTATAATTAGACCAGATCCTGTTTTGCTGGGGCGTAAAAAGGGGGCTTGAACGGGGATGTGAACTTTTGATAAGTTGCTTGGTGAGCCATTACTACAACAGTACGGAGAACAGGATATGTTATGCAACTGGCAGTTAGATTATGAAGAAGAACCACTACCACGGGGAGTCGACTCTAGTTCAGAGCCTAGCTCACGTTCCACAAAGAAGAGAAAATCTGGTTTGAAGAATTCCAGTAAGAAGCTAAAGGAAAATGAGAATATTCAGATGAAAGGAGTGAGGAGAATGACTCTAGAAAAGGGAAGGATAAAAAGAGAAGAAAGAGAAAAGCTAAACTAGGAGACAGCGGTTATTAGGCCAGAGGCCAAGTTGCTCTCTGAGGTTTCTTACAAAATGATTGGGGATTGTAATATGATCAGTGGTTTGAAAATGATGGAGCAAGGCATCATCAGAGTAAAAGCAAATTTGAGTCAAAAGCACAGTGATACCATGAAAACTGAGAAGCAACTATTTGTTGCTTTACCTGTATGAAAAATTAATTGATCATTTCTCAACATAAATCCAAGCACTAATTATCGCATAACGGATGAATACAAACATGAGCAGGGTGGTCATGAAAAATCCATCATGTAGAGTCCACTTCCTGGCTTCATTTAATTGGACTATAAACACCCACACAAACACACACACATATATATTCATTCTAAAAATCAAAAGGGAGTTCTTCAAACCAAACCTGTGGATCCTCAATGGAAATAAGACTCGGTCGTCCTTTGTTTAAAAACCTGAGATGACAGTGGGAAAACTTTAATAACCTATAGCATAACTTATACAGCATAATTAAAAATAACATCTTCACATATATACCCAAATTCTTCATTACCCTTTGCTACTTTTCACAAAAAAGGTGCCTGTCCCATTACAAGACACACCAACATCTGTTGTGTTCAATTTGCGTCCATAAAAATCAAAAAAGTGCACCTGATTTCAAAATGGAAATAAAATAACATCAGAATGGTAAATTGATATTTCTTACTTTTCCTCCTATAGAGGAATAATTTATCAAAACAAAGGCACACAGAACACAATTATAGTGCATGTTTCTCTTGAAACTGCTAAATTGCATAAAAAACTTGCCAATCATGAATGAGAGCCCATATAACAGCCCTGGAACCAAGAAAAAACATATGAAAAACAATATTTCAGAATCAGAAGATACGCACCAAAAGTACTCCCAGGTTGTGCTCTGCAGAAGCTTGGCTCAGGCGAAGATTCTGAAGCATACAAGAGTCACAAACTTAGACCATAATATTGACAAAAAGTTCTGAGTTTTAACCAGTGCAAAAAATATTCAAAATATTAGAAAGAAAAAAGTGAATTTATTTCTTTATTATTTCTGATGATGCAGAGCTGGACTATATGCTGAAAACCGAAAGCCTCATGCTGCAGGCCAGTGAAAAAGACTAAACTTTTAAAGCATATTCAAGAACCACTAACCCGCAACATTGCCATCAGCATGGCAAGAAGGGCATAAGAACCAATCCCACCAGAATATACCTGCATACTTAACAAGAATCTAAATTAAGCAGACTGGAATCAGAACATTACAAGAAATATACATATTATACATATTATAGAGAACTCTTACCTCATTTAGTTCTCTTTGCTGCAAAAATACTTTCAAAATCAAACACAAGGGCCTTAGAGGTGGCCACTTGAGCACTGCTTCCTACAAATTCAACAATACAACTGTGAACAAGAATACACATAATGTTCCATACAACACAGCACACCTAGTAGAATATGTTCTGTTTTGTATTCGTCTTTGTTACATCAAAAAAAGGTAAAATTAAAATAAAGTAAAATCATCATTGTGCAGGTTGCATTTTGAGATGTTTCTTTTAGTAGCCTCCTATTGCAAAGCTCCTCACTAGAGTTTTACTGACCAAGGTAATATGGATAGTTTATCAGTGCAATATGATATATTGAGCACAAGGGATCCCTTCCAGATTTTGAAACCAAAATAATACAATATTGAATCCGAAGACTTTCAAGGGAGAATGTCTAGTCAAGCAAAGCAATTTCATATAGCAGACAAATTGCAAGTCAAGTAAGACTTACAAATTATGAATTGATCCTACACTACCACTCAATATTATTTGCCTTTAGGTATAGCATTCACCAATTTCCATGAAATCCTTCTCCATAAACAGGAGAATGATATAATAGTGGTTTTATTATAATTGCTTCTGCAATGCTGCATCTATCAGAGACTGTGATAGGACCCTTGATCCCAATTTTGATAATGATCAAGGATTGGATCGTGTGCCAAACCTGGATGGATACAAGGAGGCCTATCATATGGAGGGTATATTGAAGGAAGAAAGTGGGTCCAGTAGAGAGAGAATAAGTAGTGCCATGGCATGTGGTTATAACATAGGCAGGGGACATTCTGTAAGAAGAGATCTGTTGGAGTCATGCTTTTAATAGTTCTGTTGGCAGATTGCGGGAGATTCATGCTGATCGTATTGATGTGGTTAGGAGAGTATCTCTCTGGATAGACCCATGGGTCTGGTTGTCTTTACAGTCACTGTAAGAGCTCTTGTAGCTCCTCTTTTTTCATTAAATAATACTATCATACCAGAATTCTTTCTGGGATTTCTATCAGACTACCTCATTAACAACTGGATTATAAGGTTCACAATATAGCTTAAACCAAATATTCATATAAGAATCGGATACATTCATTTCCTCTTGTTGATTCATAAAAGCCTAATTATATAAATTTTATGTTCAATTTTCCACTTTGTTCAGTGTTGTTGGATGACACTGCCACGGAAGAATGGTATGGTAAATTTTCACCATCTGCCATGGAAAATTTGTGAAGAGAAGCCCAGTATGGGGCACATTAGGCCACAATGGCATGTTTATATGGCATGATTTTGGCCTTCTACCACCACCAACACCGCTTATGTTCAACATTTGTAATGATTCCATTTATGCATGAGTCAAATAATATATTACGCAATTTACATCAATAACAAATTTAAAAACAACAGCATCACAAATAAAATAAAAAAATGCATAGTGAAATCAAGTGGTGCGAAATAGTAAAACATACCTGAATATACTCAGCCGCTTTAGGTCCATTGTCAATGTCAAAACTGAAATAAAGCATAATTCCTTGGTGGATAAATGACATTCACAGAAACATAATACTAAAATAGTTTTAGCTCTTTACACACAATATTAAGCAACGTAACAACTCTATAACTATGTCAGAACCACAGATCAATCTATAGTATACAACAAATTGACTATACTCAGAATAATGTGGTTGTGACTTGTTACTATAGGTAGCAACTGCTAATAATGCGGTTGGGTTATATACCTGTAGGTATTCAAGTACGAAAAATGAGTGCTTGAAGGAAAAACTATAATTAGGTTGGGTGCTTGTTACAATAGGTGCCTTCTCTCATGGAAATGCATGTAGCACAGTGAATTAAGCAAAATCTTCATATATGAGACAGTGATAGATTAATCTATTTTATAGAAAATTTTCTATAAAATAATCCCAATACCCAGACAACGAAAACCATTATAACTTCAGTATTAGTTCTGATTAGCTATTTGATTCAACTATGGAAATTCCATAATAAAAAATTTAAAAATGCAAAGATATTCAAGTCAAACAACTTATCCAATATCGTACAATAAAGTGGGACAAGTAAACTCAAATACACTTGATGCAGACGCATGAATATCAATCATATATTCAAATTAAAACGATGAAGAAAAATTATGGGAAATCAAGTAGTTTGAAGTTGACCTTATATCAAATGCAAGACCACTCTTCCTCTCAACAAATTTAATAATTGGTACTCGAGCCTTTCCAATGACCTGGCAGAAGATCCAAAAGCAAAATACTTAACACTCAAAAATTTTGACAACATTGATTAATATTTCCTGGGAATAAAAAATAAAGATATTTAAGCACCACAGGCAGACCTGAATCTTCTTAGCCATGCTCCTTTGCGACAAGGCTTTAGAAATTGCATTTAGTCCAATCTGTGTATTTGGCAAGCCTGATTTCAGAATCACAACCTGCATTCAAAGAATTTGTCCATAATGCATCAAGCATTCAGATGCACGGATTCATGAGGAAAATTTACAATCACCACATCAACCATACTTACGTCAATGTCACTGGTGGGAAGATACAGCCCTGTCCTGAAAGACCCAAACACTTCCACCTGAAAGTAACAAAAAAGAAGAAAAAAGAAACCTCATGGAAACATAAAACTCTACAACAAAATGGTGCAATGCAATAACTAACAATGTTGATACCTGGCAATGAGGCCATATATGTTTTATAACTCCAAACACGGATTCTATTGCCATATCCCGTGCAGCTTTCTCTTCAGCTGTTGGTGACAAAAACTCACAAAAATCCACTATCTCTGCACAACAAACATTACTAAATCATAAACAAATTCCAAAACCGTAAATAACAAAGAGAGTGTTGTCTGGTTTCACGGTGGAAATAATGAAATCGATGTTGACTGCAGTCAAAGTCGATTTTATAAATATATATAGAGGTTTCTTTATTGTAAAATTGATTTTACTAGAAGCGATCAAATATAGTTTTCCCATTGGACTGCTTTATAGCAAACTTGCTCTCAAGATAAAAGAACCTGACATAAACCACTTCACTTCTGGCCAAAAACCGATTCTACAAAAATCAGTTTTGCAAACGCACGCCCAAACACCTTAAAGTCCACTCTATTTTTCCCTAACCGGGTTCTACAAAGGACAAAACTAAATACAGTTCCCTATGTGTTGTTTGTGCTGTTCTCCAATTAAAATTAAAGATTTCGTCTAACTGAAAACGCTATAATCAATAGGCTACCTTTATGCAGCTGAAGCATGGGACTCTTAAATTTGCAATTCCCGCCGAACCAGACACTCTCGAGCTTCGGCTCGGGCGGCGCAGGAGTCGGCGTCTTCGGTTCGGGAGCTGCGGCGAGCGGCTCGGGGAGGGAATCGTGTCCTGAGGCCTCCGAAGCAACGTCGAGGGAGAAGAAATCGACGGTGGCGGTTGTGGGCGAGGCGCATTGGGGAGTGTTGACTGAAATCTCGTTGCGGAAAACGGAGTACGGTTCACGGTGGTCGGGGGATGGGGAATCGGCGGCGGCGGATAGAGCGAGGGGACTGAGAGTGTCGTAGACGAAGGTTTCGGGAATAGTCAGCGATTGCTCCTCCATTGAAAACCAAGAAAGTGGAACAGTGAACAAGAAATTAAAAAGGGGTAATATGAATTGAAATTAGGGTTCTGTTCTAGGGTTTATGGTAACGATTCTAAAACGATTGTCACAGAGATTTTACCTTTTAGGTTAAAAATTAATTTTATATTTTTAAAATTAGTTTGGGTGATACCTTTGATTTTTGAAAAACTTTTTTTTTTAAATTAAATTGTGATAAAGATTAAAAAAATGACAGATTGGGAAATAAAAAACTAAAAAAAAATATTTCTAAAAGTATTCTTGTTATAAAAAAAATTAAATACGCTCTTGTTAAATAATAGTCTGTTTGGAACAGATATGCTAATTTTGAGTAGTTTTTATGAGAATAAGAAATATTCTTTAAAATAATCTAAATCAGGATAAATATGTTAATTTACAAAGATACTTGAGTATCTTTAATTCTTAATCTAGTGTCTTCTTTATATTTATTCATACCTATTTTTTTATTTATTAATTAATATAAAACATTTAAGCTACGTAAATTACAATTCCCAAATCTATATTTTTTTATATTTTATTCTTAAATCTATATAAAAAAATTTAGGCTAGTAAAATTACAATTTTAACTTTTATTAATAATTAACAGAGGTCCTTCTTACATGTATTTTAATTTTTTATGATTTTAAATAAAATAAAATTAATACAACATGTTAATGAGAATTGAAAATCGTTATTAACAAATATCAGTGTTATAAAAGTGTGAGAAAATGAATGATAGAAAACTATTTTTAGTTTGTTTTTCTGTGTTATAGAGTTTGCACCTGTTGCATATTTTTGCCACCTACATATTGTAAGTGAAAAGCAAACTTTTAATTTTTAATAATTGACATTTTTTTATTCATCTATGTCAATATTGTATGATGCATTGCTTGTTTTATGAGTTTTTCTTGTGCTTATTTTGTTCTTATTATTTATTTTAAAGTTTTTTATTTTGTTTATGATATATCTAAAGTTTTATTTTCTGTAAATGATTCATAATTATTTACCTCCTTTCAGTTTTTGCGTTATTTTTTTTTTCTTCATGTGTTTGTATGTACTTAAATTAAAACATGACATTTAAATATTCATTTCAAAACTAAATTAAATTAAATAAGAATATAAAATTTATATTTGTTTAAATATAAAGTTTGTTTCACTCGTAAAATATATTTAGTATGAATTATTAGTATATTATTGAGATAAGTTTACTATTTTATCCTGCACTTATATTTGTATATTATAAAAATAAAATAACAATAATAATAAATTAGTATATATACTTATATTTGTTTCTATCTTAATTTAATATTTTTTTTAGAATTTTATGTTTTAACAATAGTTGGTTTTTTTAACTTATTTGTTAGTATTATTTCAGTAAAATATAATAAATTCTTTAGAATCAGTTATAGATTCTTATTATTAATTTATTTGAGTATGATAACATCTTTATAAATTTATTATAATGGATTTTCATGTTAATTTATTAGCGTAATATTTTTATTATCGTAATATGTATAAATCAATTAACATTTATATAAAGATATACTATCTAATAAAAATACAAATATAAATATATTTATTTCAAAACTAAATTACAATAAATTACTTATTTTTTGTAGAATCTAGTTTAATTTTGAGAAAAACATTATTCAATTTATATATTAGCGAAAAATCACATTTTTATTATATTAATATATACATATATATAATTTTATTATTTTATGAGTAATTAGTCAAAAATTTTAAAATAATACAATTTAAAAATATATATACATATAGTTTTATAAAAATAATATTAAAAAATTATATAGTTGTTACTTTTAAAAAAGGTAAATTATTTAATTGTTTTAAAATAAAGAGACAATTATTTATTTTTAAAATAAATAAAATATTTTTATTTATTAAACCTTGTGAAATTTTCTACTTCTAAGATTGTATATCTTTTTTATATAATGACAATTACTTTCTACACAATACAAATTACTTTCAGCACCTAATAAATTCTTAATATGTCAAAAATGTTCTTATTATTTTTTACTTTAAAATTTATTTATTATATAATTTTTTTCTCTTTCTCAGACAATTGAGTCATGCCAAAAGCTATTAACCTCTCTCTTTCTCTATGTCATATGTATATTTTAAAGAATATGATATATTTTTTTAATAATAATAAAAATGATGTTGAAAATTACTTCCTACATGATAAATGTAATAATTGATAAATAATAACAAATTACCTTGATAAATATTAATAAACTTTTTTGATAAATAATAAAAAATAATCTTATAAATATTAATAAATATCTTTATTTTTTTCAACTAACATTAAATCTATTATCACAAAACTAAATATTTGAAAATAATATATTCAATTAAATTTTTAAAATTGATCATACCACTATTGTAAACATCTTAATAGCAAAATATCTCACTTTAACAAATTAATAAAAAATAAAAAATAATCATTAACATTTAATTAATTGAAAAATAAAAAATTATATTGTGCAGGAAATTGTCCATATTTATCGTATTCTTCAAAAATTATTTAATACATAAAATTTAAAATAAAAAATAATAAAGATATTATTAATATATTAAAATTTTATTTAGTGCACGAAGTAATTTGTATTGTAGAGAAAGCACCTGCCCTTGTATAATTATATATAATATTTACAAATTTAATATATTGTAACTTGTTTAATTATTACCTAGTTTAATGTATACTAAAATCTTTATGTTTAATTGTAGATTTTTTTAACGAATCTATTGTTAGAATATATGATAGTACAACCAACAATTATATTTAATAAAAATACAAATTAAGTTAAAAAAAAAGTAGTTTTTGTATGTATCTAATTTTTTTAATAAAAAATACATACGTATTGATTTGATTAAAAATATTTAAAATCAAACTCACAATAAGATAAAAATAAAAAAAATCAAAATTTTTAGATTTGAATTTTTATTCAAAATAAAATAGTTTAATTTAATATTTTGTAATTTAGCTAAATCAAACTATATTCAAAATATTTATATAAATATTGTTATTATATTTTATATTAAGCATCTATACTCAACTTTTAAGAGATAAACAACCGAACCGAATGGTTTATGAAAAAATAAAATGAATAATTTTGTTCTCTAGAACTAAGGATGATACACGTTAATGAGATAGTATCTATTAAGAATAACATCATTTAAAAATTTTGAGGAACCTCACCATAAATTAAAAGAGTATGGGTGATTTTAACACATATATTTTTACACTCAGTCACTCTATTTTGTTGAGGTGTATAATGAAGAATGTAACAAGATGTCAAAAAATTGTTAAAAGAATTAGAAATATACTCAAAGAAATTATCATTATGGAAGGTTCAAATTGAAACTCCAAATTGATTTTTAATTTCATTATAAACATATTGAAACATATAAAACAACTCAAAGCAATATTCCGTTAAAGATAATTAAGTAGATCTTAAGTAATCACCAATAAAAGTAACAAAATATTAAAACCCTAAATTAGACTTAAATAACTTGATCCCCAAATGTCAAAGTGAATTGCAAAAGGGGAGTAGACACGTTAAAAAAGTTGTGACTCTATTTTCCTAAATGACACTTAACAAACTTGATAACTTTTGCAAACATGGAATAAGTTATTACATCTTGGCAAGACGAGGATGACCCAGCTAAGCATGAAAGAGAGATAGAGACTCACATATAGTGTCAATCATCCTTCCCGAACTCTGTTCATATAACAAACAGAATCTTTAGTAAAAGAAATAACACAATTAAGGAAACATGTGAGACGACTAATACATAATAAGTTAAAGGGTGACTTAGAGACATAAAGAACATTATCAATATATAAAGAAGCCTAACACCATGGGATGAAATCCTACAAAATCATTAGCCATGTAAGAGAAGGAAAATAAATGGAGGTAGACAGAGAAGAGAAAAAAGATTTATTACTAGTAGTGTGATATGTTGCACTTGAGCCTAGAACCCAAGGGCAAAGAGAATTAGAGTGAGTGAGGTTATCAAAGATGTACCTGTATATGTAAGAGAAACAGTGGAACCATAATTTTGACGATCCTCATACCATTTAAGAAATTCATCAAAAATAGTAAGTTGGCCTAGGATATGAGATGAAGTAGTGTCCACAGGTTGCACAGGAGGAATTTGGACAACCACATTAGATTTAGAAGGATGACCATGCAAGACATAACACCTGTCAATTCTATGGCCAACCTTGCCACAATGGTCACACTTGTGACGCCTTTTGCCTAGCTTTCGAGGACGATTATGATCAACATGTTGAGAGACCAAAGCAGAAGATTCATCATAAGCAAAAGTAGGCATATCAGTAATTTCCTTACGTGACATACGCAAAAGGATGGAACAAGTGGAAGTAAAATTGGACACAACAGGGGATCTCAAAATTTGATCACGGACATGGGAATAATCATCAGGAAGTCCATATAAAGCCAATAACATAAAAAACTTGGACCTTTGCTCTAATTCTTTAGAAGGAGTGGAGGCAGGAGGCAATAACTCATTGAAATCATGAAAAAGAGCATGAACTTTACCTAAATACTTAGCCATTGTACCATCAAAACGTTTGGGGTCAACAATATTGAGAAGACTTTGACATACACCATAAAGACGTTGAGTATGATTGATGTACAATAATGTACCATCAAAAAGTTCTGGTGTAATAAAATTGAGAGGACTTTGACATACACCATAAAGACATTGAGTATCATTGGTGTATAATAATTTGACATGTTTCCAAACTTCTACACATGTCTCATAAACACGAAAAAATTGTTTTAAAGACAAGTGAATAGTAAACTTGAGAACAAAACATAATTGAGCATCAATCTTTAACCAAAGAGAAACCTCATTTTCAGCAATATTGGTCACACTCTGGGTAAGATGATCAACATAACCCTGACTTTTAAGCCATAATTTAATATCTGAAGCCCAAGTATCATAATTAGTTCCATCCAATTTGTCAATAGTTGGATAAATATTAACATAATTAGTATAGATAGATAAATCAAACATAGTGGTAGCTAGCAAAAGATGTCGTAGATGAAGAGAAGAGAGAAAAACTCTAAAAAAAACTAAATGGGCTCCAATCAACAAGATAAAGACACACCGAGAACAAGGACAACGACGTGAGTTTGTCGATTGTGAACTCTATTAGTCCAAGCGACAATGACAATAATAACAATAGGCAGTAACAACAATGGTGTTGGAGGCAGCAAAACAACAACGAAAAAGTTACGGATAAACAATAACTTAACTTTAATTAAAAAAGCAAATATTTAACCTAACTCTATATATCATGTTAAATATATATTAATATTCTTTCTATAAAATACATAGAATTATTTATTTATAGATAGGAATAACAACGAAAGAACTATTGGCTAAGCCTCCTATCTTACAATCTAAATATATTTACCTCAAAACTAAATTAAATTACATAAAAATATAAAGGTTTTATTTGTTAAAATATAAAGTTTGTTTCACTCGTAAAATATATTTAATGTGAATTACTAGTATATTATTGAGAAAACAAATATATTTATTTGTTAAAATATAAAGTTTGTTGCACTCGTAAAATATATTTAATGTCAATTATATTTGTTTCTATCATAATTTAATATTTTATTTTAAATTTTAAACTTTAGGATTTTTTTAAAACTTATTTGTTAGTATTATTTCAGTAAAAATATAATAAATTCTTTAGAATCAATTATATATTTTTTATTAATTTAATTGAGTGTGATAATCTTTATAAATTTGATATAACAGATTTTTGGTTAATTTATTAGCGTAACATTTTTATTAACATAATATATATATAAATCAATTAACATTTATATAAATATATACTATCTAATGAAAATGCAAGTCAAAGTTAACAATAATAACTAAGCATTTTGAAACTGAACAAAATTAGTTATTTTTGTAGAATCTAGTTTAATTTGGGAAAAAAAATATTACTCAATTTATATATACTAACAAAACATATGCGTTTTTGTCATGTGTATTTATATTTTTATTATATTAATATATATATATATATATATATATATATATACTTTTATTATTTTATGAGTAATTAATTAAAAATTAAAAAATAATATAATTTAATGTTATTTTATAAATTATTTAATCATTTTAAATAAAAAATATTCAATTATTTACTTTATTAAAAAGGAAATTATTTTTATTTGTTAAACAGTGAAATTGTTCAATTAAAAAATGATATCTGACATATCTCTTTATACAATGATATAGATATATCATTATAAAATATTTGCAAATTTAATAAACTGTAATTTGTTGACTTATTACCTGATTTAACGTGTATTAAAATCTTTTTAACTTCATTTAATTTAGATTTTTTTAACGGATTTATTGGTGGAATATATATATATATATAAATAAATAAATATATATATA
>Ga0209489_106569_pt1 | contig 18514 bp, 11 predicted proteins | sample SiratrowhiteBW_FD_187527 | JGI IMG/M metagenome (GOLD analysis project Ga0209489, IMG submission 187527) | Root nodule microbial communities of legume samples collected from California, USA - Siratro white BW (SPAdes) (version 2) | ecosystem: Host-associated > Plants > Roots > Nodule | place...
CTCCAGAAGGGGGGTTGAATGGAGCCTGAACTCAATTCGCTATAAATAGAAACCACCAACCAAGGCAAAAATATATAAGCACAGATAAAACAGTTTTATACTGGTTCACCCTAATCTCTTGGGCTACATCCAGTTCTCCCTTAAGCAAACTATTCAAGAGGTTCAACTGTTTAGCAAATAGTTACAACGAGTACACAAACCTCTCCAGGTTACAATGAGTACACAAACCTCTCTAGGTTATCACGAGTACACAAACCTCTCCAGGTTATACTAGTCCCAATCTCCTCCTGAGATCAAGACCACTCAAGAATTAAAGAAAAACTCTTAAAAGAGATAACAATGAAAGCTTACAAGGGTTTACTTCACAATGGTGAAGAATTACACAGTGGTTTCACACAACCCAAAACTCTATATGCTCTCAATAGCAAATTGACAATAGACACTTAGTATATTTTCTTCAATGTATTATATGATGTATTTTTCTTTTTGCTTCCTTATTTTTTTCAACTTGAACTTGCTCTTCTATATGTAGCTTTTTATTGCTCTTCTATATGTAGCTTTTTAGAAACTAGCCGTTGGGATGCTTGAATAGTACAATCTTGACTTTCCGATGTATGGAGCTCAAACTGGAAATATTTCTCTAATATTTTAAACTGCATTAAACTTGATTAATTCTGTATCAAAAATAATTTAAAATAAAATAGAGAAATTATATCTGGAATACTCATCAATAATTTGAATAATTTCTATTATGAATAGATTTAAATGTTAAAGCACATCATGATATAAAATCAATTAATCACATTTAAATACTCCATAATAATTTGAATAATTTCCATTACGAACAAATTTGAACATTAAAGCACATCATGCTATAAAATCAATTTAAATCAAATCAATAACATAAAAGTAAATAATAGAAAATTTATTTCTTCATGGATCATGTGTTTGCTGCTTTAATAATAATAATAATGTTAATTGTGCAATGTATATAAGTCATCAAATATAATGTATACTTGAGTTTTGTTATCATCAAAACTTTATCAAATGATTTGATCCTCTAAAGGGGCTTTGGACCGTCTAATGTTCAACAACAACAACAACAATAATAATAATATAATAACATTTATAAATAAAAAAAATAACATTTGATAATATAATAATAATTATTGACAATTTTGAACGTTTAAGCGCATCCCATTATAGCAGCATTACAGTTGCAAGCTACTACCATTAACGTTGTGTCATATCATGAACGCAATGAGCAACTCAAGTATTAGAATACGAATTATCTATCATATCACAATAAACCAACATCAAAAGGCATGTATTTTCATATCAAAGTGAAGTGCAACAGTCATCAAATTTAACACAAACAAAATTCCATGGTAGAGTACGATTAATACAAATTTGAAATAAACAGTTACACGTGCTTACTTGAACCAACTGTAGCCTAAATTTTATGGTCTGAAACTTAGACGGAAACCTCTTCTGCAAACCTTTCAAAATCTGTGTTTCAAGTGAAAGAGTGAAACAATGGCACAATGATGGAGAATCAAAGAAGAATAAAGAACAAGAGTGAAAGAAAGAGTGAGTGATGACACGACTAAAGTAAGGCTATGGGTGCCTTTAAATTGAAATTCAAGTCTTCTGCCCACACACTATACATCACCACGCGTATTTAGAATCTTTACAGACACATGTGATTTCTAAAAAATTAAAAGAAACCTACACGCACTACACTTCGTGCTTTCTTCTGCAAAAATAAGCACACACAGTGCCTACATTAGTGAAGACAACAAATGTGAATGCAAGGGCCCCCACTCAAGTACAAAATAATCATCCACATGGGATTGATTTCTGAAGAGCTGAAATCGTACCAGGATGGAATGATCTTAGAACAACTGAATTTGTGCCACCTGGCGACAATTTCTTTACGTTGGGCGCAAAGAAATTGTGCCCTGGTTGCACGATTTCAATTTTTCTAAAATCGTTCTAGCCTGCTACGATTTCAGGTATGTAAGATTCTCCCTCTAGCTTGGATACGACCACAAACGTGTTTTTGAATGAATTGAAAGAGCATTCATTGCATTGACAAAGAACATAATAGATTGATGTTCCGAATTCAAAGTTTGTCTGAATGATTTGAAAGAGCATGCATTGCATTGAAAAAAGCTGTAATTGATTGTTGTTCTGAATTCAATCACTGCAATTCAATAATTCATGTTGAATCATTAGATGGTCCAAAGTCCCTTTAGATGGTCTAATCCTCTAATAAAGTTTTGATGATAACAATACTCCAAGTATTTATTTGTATTTGATGATCTTACATGTATGTTACAATAGTAATATTACAGATCTCTAATCATGATGAGTATGTAGAGATGTCCTACAAATCGAGATAAGTATTTATTTACTATTATTTAATTATATTAAGTTTGTTTAAAATTAAAAGAAGAAGAAAATATTTTTTTAAATATGAAAAACAAAATAAAGTGTCTTTCACATAAATATCAAAATCATATTTTATATCATATTGTGCTTTAACATTCAAATTTGTTCATAATAGAAATTATTCAAATTCTTATGGGATATTGAAATGTGATTAATTGATTTTATAGCATGATGTTCTTTAATGTTCAAATTTGTTCATAATGAAAATTATTCAAATTATTATGGAATATTTAAATGTGATTAATTGTTTCAAATTAAAGATATCTTGTGTTGTTTAAATTATTTCTGATATAGACTTAATTAAGTTTAATGTTGAATGAAAATTAGAGAAATATTTCCAGTTTGAGCTCTAGTACATTAGAAAGTTAAGATTGTTCTGTTCAAGCATCCCAACAGCTAATTTCTAAAAAGCTACATATAGTTTAGCAGTTTCAAGTTGAAGAATAAGAAGGAAAATAAGAAAAAGAAAAAAGAGAAATACATTGAGCAAGACATTGAAAAAAAGAGAAATTAGAGTATCTACTGCATGTCTATTGTCAATCTACTATTGAGAGCATCTAAGGTTTTGGATTGTGTGAAACCATTGTGTAATTCTTTACCTTTGTGAAGTAAAGCTTTGTGAACTTTCATCATTCTCTCTTTTGAGAGTGTTTATTTCAATCTTGAGTGGTCTTAATATCAGGGGGAGATTGGGACTGGTATAACCTGAAGAGGTTTGTGTACTCGTGATAACTTGGAGAGGTTTGTGTACTCGTTATAACTTGGAGAGGTTTGTGTACTTGTTGTAACCTAAAGAGGTTTGTATACTCGTTGTAACTATTTACTGAATAGTGGAACCTCTTGAACGGTTTGTTCAAGGGAGAACTGGATGTAGCCCAAGAGATTAGGGTGAATCAGTATAAAATTGCTTCATCTGTGCTTATATGTTCTTGTCTTAGATGATCTTGCTTGGTGGCTTTTGTTTATAGCGAATTGAGTTCAGGCTCCATTCAACCCCCTTTCTGAAACCAGCTGTTCCTACAATTCAAATTTCAAAAGTTGGGTGAAATGAATTTGCAACAAGCTTATATATAACAAATGTCAACATTTCCAATTGAACATGCACTGCTTGCAATATTTTCACTCCATTCTCAGTTAAAAAAATTCACCATCTACTAATGGCTTTGTGAGGTGTCGGAGGAAGTTCAACATTTTGTGACGGCGAGCCTATCATCCGGGATATGGTTCATGATTTTAGTGAAGATGATGAGCACAATGACAATCCTGTTCCGACATCATCGACAAATCCTAATCAATCATTTAATAGAGTTGGTCAAACTATTCAGTTCGAGTTATGTGAACGCATGCATTTTCACAAAAAAAAGATGTCACTCTATTCGCTATCAAAAAATATCACATTGACCAGGGCTACAAATTTGTGGTTGTGGAGTCCAAGACAGATAGGTACATGCGTAAATTATGGAAGCCGATGTCAATGACAACTATGGGCTTCTTTAAGTAAATTCTTCAACAGTGAGAAATCAAAAGAAATTAAAGTCTCTCGCACGTGCTTAACTACTGTTCTATCTCAGGACCACATCAAATTGGATTTGACACAAATTGCTTCAATTGTGGCCAATTCAGTGAAGGTAAATCCCTCAATTCCTGTTAAAAGTTTGATTGCTAAAATCTAAAATCATCACGGCTACTCTGTGTCATACAAGAAAGCTTGGAAGGCAAAACAAAAAGCTCTTGCAATGCAATTCGAAGACTGGGATCTTTTGAGATGGTTGCAAGCTCTTCAGGAATCACTTTCAGGGACTATTGTCTAATATACCGGTCATCCGATTGTAGTTGACGGTGTCGAGGATCACTCCATTTACATCCTAGACTGGGTATTTTGGGCGTTCAAGCCTTACATTGACAAATCTAACTACTACAAGCCTATAGTGCAAGTAGATGGCACATTCCTGACTGGCAAATATCACGACACCTTGTAATAGCTCCAGATGAAATCGAAACATATTTCCACTTACCTTTGTCATTGTTGAAGGAGAAACAAAAGAAGCAATGATATGGTTCTTCCAATTATTGCATGAATATGTCACTCCTCAACCAAATATTTGCCTAATCACTGATAGAGGAGCAGCCATTTGTCAACATTGCTTCCAACTTCAACAAGAAGTTCAAAAACATTGAGTTGAAGCGACAATTAATCAACATCGGTATGTTTTCTTTCTTTATTTTTAATTTCAAATGCAGTCCTTTAACTTATTTAATTTTTTAGATTATCATACTATATGAGATGAAACAACCAATTGTGATGGTCAAATTATCTGCAATTCGATCAGAATTTCGACAAGCATTGTCTTGGATCGATCAAATACCGTTGAAAAAATGGACACACGTATTTCATGGGGGGCCAAGAGTTTTGACCATATGACAACAAACCTGGCATAATGCATAAACTCCGTTTTGAGGGGTGCCCGATCACTTTCGGTATATGCTCTTGTGAAGACAACATTCAAAACAATAAGAGACTGGTTTGTTCAGTGAGGCACAAAGGCTAACTGCATGTTATGAGCAGGTCACATATATCCGGAAGATATTACTATCATTTTACCAAAAAATGAACAACAATATGTTATGTGCCATGTTCAAAGATATGACCCTCAAAACTCAGAGTTTGATGTCAATGAGATGGCAACTCCCCAACGACGTCGACACAATCAAATTAAATGAATGGTGGTGCTTTGAGGCTACCTTGTACACATGTCATGACAATTTGTTCATATAGCCATTTAGATTTCACCATATTTGTTGCCTCTGTCTACACCCTCCACAACATTTACAAGACCTATGAGATACAATTTCATCTAGTTTAAAATCAAGATTATTGGTCTTCTTACACGGGTTTAAATTTTATACCCAACCCCGACTTGAGATGAAGTGAATTTGGAAAACCAATTATAACCTGAATATGTAACATAATGGCTAAGCCAATTTCAAATAGGAAAAAAATGTAGTTATTGTCGTAATGAGGGCCATAACAGGAAAAATTGTCCCTATAAACTGTAATTATTTTATGTAATTCATTACTTTTATTTAGTCAATTTAGTTACCTCCATAACAAATATTTAATCACTTAGTCATTATTTTTCTTTTACGTCAAATTATTAATTTCTTTATCATAATTAAAAATAATTTTAATATTATAAATTTACTTATTTTGTAATAAAAATATTTTTTTCAAACAAAATTCTCTTATTTCTTATTTTTCTAATTTTTAATATTATAAAATATTATATTTAATTTTATAAAAATATTAATATCATAATCTAAAAAAATATTATAAAAATATTTTTAATATTCAATTTTTCTAATTTCCAAACTGCATTGCGTTAAACGTAACATAAATAATGGCAAATATTTAAAAAATGTCGTTGCATAGAAATCGTTTTTCAAGAAAACAGTTTTAATTAATGTGTTTAATTGAAATCGTCCTCTACACCGACGATCTTGAAATTTTTACTAAAATCGTGATACGATTTCTATCTACCTAGGCTAAAATCGTCTATAGTGGATGAAATCGTGTCCAATCAGTTTAGTAAAAAAAAATTGCCCATTTTGGACACTACTTTGAAAAAATGTACCAAATTATAGGAAAAAAAAATTACTTCTTCATTCACTGGTACTCCTAATACCATGATGAATTGATATTTTTCTTATCTATGCTTTTCTTATTTTTAATTTTATTAAAATTTTAATTTCTAGAAGTATATTTTGAAAATTTAAGAGATATATTATACAAAAAAGCTTGTATCAATATTCACAGTATACCAATCTTAATTTCCTAAATTTAAATAATAAATAAATATATATTGATCTCTACGTAAAAGGTATTAAAAAAAAATAGAAAGATCTTATAAAAACTAATTTAAATAAAAGATATTAAACAAATATTCAAGATTTTTTGTATTAATATTTGTTTATTTGAATTTCAACTTTTTAAATTTGTTTTTTTCTTCTTTTAATTCGTAATTGTAGTCTTTCTTTTCCTTTTAGACACATCTTCATCTAAGTTGACATTTTTCGATGTATTTCTTCTTTTATCAACCTCATCTTTGTATATTGTGGATTTCATGGTAATAATATCAGACATTAGACCTTTCATGGATGTTAGATATGGTTCTTCATTTATTTTGTTGTATCGAGTATCAAACTTTTTCAAGAGATATCCATTTTATTTTGATCTTGATCCTTCTTTTACATTTTTTTTCATTTGTAGCCAAGTCCTCTTTCATTAAATCCAAAGCAAAGCTTTTCTCTTTCACATTAACTTTGAATATTTCCAGAGGTTGTTTGCATCTTTAATTACATAAAGTTTGTTTTCAAAAGACACATTAACCTTTCTCTAATAGTTGAGTAACATTTAACAAATTCTAATTAAATCTCGATAATATATAAGACAACAAAAATTAATTTATACCTTAATGAATTTTAATTTCAATTTTTCCTATAACTTTCAGATCAATTTGTTTTTCATTTCCAGCTCTTACTTTAAAAATATTTAATTTGTTGTACTCTTTGAAAAGTTCTCGATGATGAGTTTGTGGTTTGGAAAACTACTATCGATAAACCAACCTTTTATTGGTTATAATACACAATATTGCAACAAATAGTTCATCTTCTGATTCGTCTTCTCTAATCTTGACATCTTTTTTGAGATGATGAGATTTGCATATCTTTTATACATATACTAATTAACCACATTTGTGGCATTGGTGATTATTTTTCTTCGCAATATGGATAAGAAGAAAAGACATGTGTTGTTGTTTTTGTTATATTTGCTCATTTTATAGTTTTTTTACTTCGAGAGGAACTTGAACGATACGCCTTTTGTTATATTTTCAACAACACTTTCTTCTCATTATTCTTCATTGCTCTTTTACTTGCAAGACATATATCACTTTTGTCAAAATAATTATAGAGAGATCCTTTGTGTTTTAACACTTTTATCAAAACTTTCTCAATTAGCTTAGAATCAAGAAATTCCTTTTCCAATAATTTTTCTGGTTATCAAAACTTTCTCAATTAGCTTAGAAATTCCTTTTCCAATAACTTTTCTGGTTATTTGTACCCGAAAAATTGTTTGAGTATTCCTTAATTATCTAAGACTCTTTTTATCCTTTATAACTCAAATTCTGTTATCAAATTTAGCACTTTCACGCCGTATATGTTCTTGTTTCCTTCGTATTCTAATTCGATTCGGCATCCACCACTATTGACTCACTAATTTAATATCCATTTTATGTGAAAAGAAGAAGAGTGCAGGTTGGAATAGAGAGAAGAGAATTTTAAGAAAAGAAATATGGATGATTTATTTATTATTTTACCAGCACTAACATTTTCCATAAAATACTCATTCAGGCAAAATTTGTCCGACCTTTTCGAGAAGTACTAGTAATTCACTCTAACACTTATTCAAATACACTCTCTACAATTGTTAAAAATTTATAAGAAACCACAAAATCCTGACAATTTTATTAAATAGTGGTAACTCATAAAGTTGTGATTTCCAATAAATTTTAGCTAAAATAAAGAGTGCACAACAGTTTGTTTACTAGCATTTCTCATACCTATAACAATACAAAGTTTGGGACTTCAAGAATCAGCAAGTTCTATAAGTTGATTGACCACGTTTGGATCTGCAAGGGTACTTGTATCTCCAAGTTCATCCAACTGCCTGGAAGCAATTTTTCTCAGAATTCTTCGCATTATCTTTCCACTCCTTGTTTTTGGAAGGCCAGGTGCCCAATGGATTTTGTCAGGTGCTGCAAAGGCTCCTATCTGAAATGTTAAAGAAGAGAATGTCATCATTCCTTTATAAATATTCATACAAATTTACCTATAAATGTAAGAATACATGGTTGACCTGCAACCTGATTAAATATAGAATGAGAGGTTAAAGAAAAAAAATTAACTGAGAATCAGTGCAGACACTGAAAAATACTATTCATACATGTAAAGCTGGATGATGATCACTGGTGGTGATAAATCTGAAGGTAGAACACGTTAAGCTCAAGCAAAGATTTGAAATGTTGTCTAGGGTACCACAGGATTCACAAAATTACTTATCAAGGCACCAACAACAAAAGTAAAAGAGATTTCATTACATCTTTTAAGTTGTTTTCAATAATATGCAATTGGTTCACACCATATTGTGAGATGATAAAATTCTCATAAATATTTTAAACAACTAATAACACTACAAGGTATTCAAATGGATCAAAACCTGGTCAATCTAGAATGTAACTCTTAGAAAGTGGACTAGTCTAACTCAGTCTTTTATCAAACCAGTTTGTAAAATGAAATTTATACTCATTTATATATTATAATTTAATCATATCTTTACTCATCGTGGAATCTCTAACAAAACTACTGTATAAAAGCCATATTATTACATGGTAGTGGTGCAGGCAAAATGTGATCCTTTTCCAGGAAAATTGTGTAAGGAAAACAGAATAATAACTCAAAAAAAAGTAATATCTAGAGAATTTAGCAAGGCACAGTAGTTCCATGTTGTCAGTTTGAAGTACAGACCTGCTTTCGAACAGTGAGTACGAGCTCCTTCCGTAGTTCCTCACTGTAAGGAACACCATCCACTATTGTAACAAATGCATATATACCCTGTCCTTTCACCTACAGTAGTAATGGTAGTTGATTAGCAGCAATCATTGGCATGCTAAACAGAAACTGAACCTAATTTCTTTCATACAAAAACATACTCGATGACCAGCACACAAAAAAAATATGATGCATTCAATACATACCGCGTGCTCCACACCAACCACAGCAGCCTCTGCACATTTAGGATGTGAAACTAGAGCTGATTCCACTTCTGCTGTGCCAATCCGATGGCCACTGCATATAACATGATTATATGAGACTAGAACACCAAAAAGATTAGAACCACATGGAAGATAGACATTTCTATTTGTGTTTTCGTGCTTATATCTATAAAGAAGAAAATTGTAAGATTGCGGAATCATCAGAAAGAGATTTCAAAATTTAAAGAATACCTGACATTGATCACATCATCAACTCTTCCAGTGAGCCAATGGTATCCATCTTTATCCCTGAAACAAAGTTAAAGGGCATATTATAATCATCCCACACATTGTCTCGTGTTCTGGTGGTATTTCCTGATTTGAGCTAAAACTACAGAAATTTAATTCACGTAGGCTAAATTCAAATTCAAAGATTATTAGACTAGAATCCTGGGAACTGGCATATAATGCTAGCAAAAAACTAACCTGCTGCAACCATCACCACTGAAATAGTATCCCGCAAAAGCCTTGAAATATGTTGTTTCATATCTTTCATGATCACCATACAGAGTTCTGAAAGCTCCAGGCCAGGATTTCTTAACACACAAATATCCACTGCACTCACCTTCTATTTCAACACCATTCTCATCCACTATGACAGGCTACAGTTACAAATAAGTTAGTCAGTAATGAAGGTAGAGGGAAATAGTAAAACAGAAGTAAAAAAAAAAGTTTACATTAAATTACAAAAGGAACACATAAGGTCAGCATAGAAGACCTGAACTCCAAAGAAAGGGAAAGTTGCAGAACCGGGTTTCTGGGGCCAAGCACCTGGTAGCGGAGTTATCTGTAAGCAACAGAAAAAAAAAATTAGACTCAGACACAAGTGCACAGACATGATAAACATCTCACTCGTGTGTGTGTCCATTACCTCCTGAGCTGTGCACATGTGGTATGCAACAAATTAATTGAATTTGTGACTAATGGAATGAGCCTATCTATGTTCATTGCCAGCCATTAGAACCAAATTTAACAGATAATCAATGGAAGCTACAATACCATGAAGCCACCCGTTTCTGTTTGCCACCAAGTGTCAGAGATAGGGCACCTTGAATCTCCAACTACATTGTAAAACCACCTCCACGCACTAGGATTTATGGGCTCACCTACACTTCCTAGGACTCGTAAAGATTTCCTTGAGTAGCGAGTAACAAACTGCACAGATTACAATATGAACAATACTTAAATTAAGAACCAATGGAAGACTACATATTAAAAACAAAATATGTTCAGATATCGTAGTTGGAACTTTATTCAAAATATCAATATAAACTACATGTTATATTCCTATAAGAGATGCAAAGATATCAATTTTACATGATTTATATAACCTTCTATTTATAATAAATAATCTTGAATAATAAGGACCTACTTGGTTTGAGAAAACATTTTATGTTTTCATTAATGACTACAAAATAATTATGTTGTTTTCATTTTGTTTTTGTTCTGAAATATTTGCAATGCAAACAATATAAACAGGATTTTCTCAACACAATAAACAGTTAACTTCTTTTAACATTGCAACAAGGCTACCTTTCTACAACCTTGAAACTAAAACTAATTTGAGGTATGGCTAGAGTAGAGCCAAAAGAGATGAGACGTGCCGGGTTGTGTGTGTACACAAAAGCATTCATTCATAGTCAAATAAATTTTCACACAGAAATACTAACACACGGAATCATGAGGTATATCTTACCTCATCACCATCACGCATGAGGGACCGCACCAGTGTGGGGGCAGTGTAGAATATTGACACTTTATATTTGTCAACAATGTCCCAACATCGCCCAGCATCAGGGTAATTAGGAGCCTGCATGCAGGTTGATATAAGATTTGAAGTGAAGTATTTCTTAGCAACTCATTGACTCGTAATTTTTTATGAACTCAACATGCCAATAATATGATGTTTCCGGAGATCACCTTACTTTTATTCACACACACTATATATATATATATATATATATATATATATATATATATATATATATATATATATTGCCAAGACAATTAGTGTATCTCCAAAGCTCAGTATGAGCAAATCAAAATAGCAATGTATGTAACTACAGCCAAGATAACCAACTGATCAGGCATTAATTATGGACCTCTTGCTTATGAGGGCCTTAAACTTCTTTCTGTCAATTATTGATACATGAAGTAGTCACTTTAAAATGCATTTAGCTGCTCATTTTGTTTTTTCTGTTCTGTAACTATTCTGCGAGCCAATAAAAAACTCTTTTCTTAAGCAATACATTCACTGGTATAACACAATCTGTACTTTTGTTTTTTAGAATTGTTAACAACAAGCAGCAACGACCAAATAGTTTTTCCCACTGGGTGTGGTTGGCTACTTTATCAAAGAATATTATTGAGCCAAAGTCTTCAGAGATGAAATTTGATCTAAAGTCTAACTTGGTTTCACTAAGGTTTTCTTGATTTTCCTACACTGCTTATAAACTAACATCTATCTGTTCAACTGGGCTTCAATCATTCTTCTTCTCACATGGTCAACCAATTTTTGAGAATCCTTAAATTGTAGAAATATATTAATTTATGGTTAAATTGGTCTTTCCGGTTCGACTGCTGGCATGTCACTTGGATTCATTTTATCTAGCCCTGCCACACAAATAAATAACTACGTTTCAAGAAAAAAATTATTACCCCTTCATATACAACAACAGATGCACCATTGAGCATGGGTCCATAAGTGACATAGCTATGCCCGGTAATCCAACCACAATCTGCTGTGCACCTGTAGTCAGAGTATAAAGCATTTACATAACAGTAGTGAACCAGATACATCAAGAACGTGTCAAAGATAAAAAGGTTAGAAGAAAATGCTTCTAGGGGATACCAGTAGATGTCAGACTGCTTGTAATCAAATGCATACTTGAATGTTGTTGCAGTGTACACCATGTAACCACCAGTTGTATGCAAGACACCCTTTTAGGAACATAAATATTAGAAAGCAGCAGCCTGAAATGAAGAAAGGAAAAAGAAAAAGAAACATGACTTAGTGTACAGCAGTAACAGCACACAAATACCTTAGGTTTGCCTGTGCTCCCACTTGTATAGAGTAGAAAAAGTGGGTCCTCGGCATCAACCCACTCCACTGGACAACTAGTTGGATATTGAGGAACGATATCCTGCAAAACCAATCAAAGGTAGCCAAAATAAAGTTCAAAAGAAGTATGAACTTTATCATGATCGTAGACAAAGTGGGATATTGAAAACATATTTAGCACTGCTAAACAGAAATTCAAGAGTCATAGCAACTTATCATATGAAACAAATTAATCTGCTTGAAATAACTGAAGAAATTCAGTCTGAAACAATTATGTAACTAATTATTTGGCATGGCATGTAGACAGTTTGCAGAGTACTGAAAATAGAATCATGCTTCTACACTTAGTTAACCATGTGAGAGTTTATATGCTAAATGGGAATTTTATATACCAACCTGCCACCATATATCACGCCCATCCTGCCATTTGGTATCTTCCCTCTTCGTTGCCCATGAGTTTTCATAAACTAGGCATTTATCTGTTGAGACAGGCAAAGAAAACCAAGAGAATAAGATCAAGGAATATAATAAAGGGAACATAATGAACCAGAGATTATGGATGTAGCATATACATCTTAACAAACCCTAAAGTTAATTATATTACTCAGTTCAGTTGCAAATGTCTGTTACATTGGGAAACAGGTCAAGAGAGACAGACAAAAACTGCTAGATACCAGAGATAATGTGCAGGAAAAGATATATGTGAACTATTTCTGTATTGATAATGGATCTGAAACAAATGAATTCAGACCCAATGTTTAGAGAGTTGCATAAAATAAAGAAGAAAATCCCCTGGGACAATTTGAGAGGCCAGTCTCTCCCAAGTTCTAACCAAAATCCCTCCCTCCGCCCTACCCCACATGCTCATGCACCTTATTTCTCACGTCCTATATAGACTGCCAGTATGGTAAATAGTTAAGGAGTATGTTGTCTCCTTCATCTCTTCTCCCTGTGCCTGATCCAATGTGATGATGGTCCTTCTACCTTTCTCTCACATACCTAAGTAATTTTGGTGCTCAGGGTTTCATCCAGAACCATCAAGGGAGAAGTTTTACAACATCCCAGCCTACTTTATTAGTCCATATCGATATAAGTGAAGTCACTTTGGATTGGTTATTGTAAATGAAATTACAAATGGTCACTGATTTCTATGCGCTAGGTTTTCATCATATGACATTCGCAAACTATCAAATAAACTTGTGAAGAAAGCCTACTCCAAAAGGCCAGGCTGCAAAGAGAGGACAGGAACTACTTTAATTATTATTTGTGTCTCACGCCCAACTGATATAGGACTCACTTGTCACAAACTTAATACCCCACAATAAATGAAAAAGGGAAAGAGACATGAACAACATCCGCAAGGATATGTTTATTGACAACCTAGAAAATGTTAAAATACAGTCCACTTTTTATTCAATGTGTTTGACCTATCTAGCTCCACTTCTGTCACCAATCATAAACTTCGTACTGGTATTTTCTATATTGATATCTCTCTCTCCCTCAGTGTTTGTGTGTCTGCACATGAATGTCTGAATTTTAATCAGCAAATCAGAACTGGTCAATATTGCATTGATTATATAACTGAAATATTAAACAAATTAAGATATTCCCACCAATAGAAACTCCATTTTGGACTGAATCCTTGATTGCAACATCAACAATATCTTTCAGATAGAGAACTTTAGGACCCCTTTTAACAGCATTGCAAGTAATTACAACTTTTGGTTTACAATCAACTATTCTCTGGGCAAGAGCTTCTGCAGAAAAACCAGCAAATACGACCTGAACAGATGACAATAATTAACTATTAACTCAAAGGCAAGTCAAACATATGAAGCAATCTAGTAGTTTAACACGAGCAAACAGAAAATCGCAAACAAGGAAAAAATAAGTTCATGTTGATACCGAATGAACAGCACCAATCCGGGCACATGCAAGCATTGCGATGGGGAGCTCCATAAGCATAGGCAAATAAATAATTACAGCATCTCCTTTTTTCACACCATTAGCCTTCAGATAGTTAGCAAGCTGAAACATAGAAATATTCAATTATTTGGCGATTTTACATTGAGTCTTCACAATTCAAAAACAAAATATATTACCACCTAAACTTGAGGAACTGGACTATCCTCCTTGCATGCAGACAGAGGAAAGTCAAAACAAACCTGACAAACTTGATGAAGAAGCTGGCTGTATGTCAAAGTACCATCCAAACCAGGTTCATTGCCTTCCCAGTAAATAGCTACCTTGTCACCAAGTCCAGCTTCAACATTTCTATCCAAGCAATTATAACAGATGTTGGTGATCCCACCCTTGAACCACTGAAGCAATGCAACAAGAGAAAACAGACTCAGTCTCTGAACAAACACTATCAGAAGGAAAAACAAAAACAAAAGCAAAGGCAAAAACAAGATCCAAAATGGATAATGGAAACAGATCAGTTACCTCAATCTTGATATTCCCTTTCCTTATATCAAAATTTTCATCACATACTTTATCACCCCATTTTTGTTTCCAATAAAACTCTTCCGCAATCTCAGACCAGAACCCAGCAGGGTCCTCAATAGATCTCTTGTACATCTTCAGATACTGATGATCACAAATCATAAACACACACATTAAAAAAAAAAAACATTTTTTTTTTACAAATGTTTTGCAAAGACTTAATTCCCAAAAAAAAAAAAAAAAAACATTGTTTCTCTTCATATGTTGATAAGTCAAAACCTGTTCTGGGGACTGAACAATAGCTTGGCTAGCAAAGTCATCACTAGGAAGAACGAAATCATCCTCTTCAGTGGCGAGAGAATCGCCAAGTATGATGGCATTCAAGTGTGGAATGTGACCTGCACCTGATGGCATAAGCCTCATTGATTCGACATGGCGAAGGAAATTGTTGGTCCTGATATTAGAAGCCATAGTAGTAGATATTTTCAACAACCCTTTTCTCTTGGGATTCCAAAACAGAGAAAGAGAAGAATAAGGCTTAGGCTTATAAAGAGAGGGATCCAAAGCAATTGGGTGAAGAGGGTCACCGGGTAATCCACCCAGACGAACAGAGACTGTGGTATGGGACAGAGGAAGCATCTTGGCATATTTGTAAAACAGATATATAAAATTATAATTAATAAAGCAATAACAGAAGGGCACAGTTACTGTGCACGGTCCCGTTAAATTAAGGATTTGTTTCTATTAAGGAAGGAGTGGGAAAGGAAAAAAAAAAAATGACGAGAGAGTGAAGTGACAAAATATTTTATGAAATAAATTTAAAAATTTTAATGTAAAAATGTAAATTAAAATTAAAAACATATTATTGAACCTTAAAAAAATTTACTTTTGTAAATAATATCAAATATAATCTTATCTACAAACAACATGAGAAATTTAAAGCTAATTACTTGTATAAGGTTCAATACTGTACAAGTCTGAAAATTTACAAATATAGGTTTAATACTAGTTACAGTGACTAAGAATAAAAAATATATTGAAATAAATAATTAAATTTACAATCAATTGATTTTATTTTATTTATCATTTCAATATTTTTATTTTAATTATTTTTTAATATAACATATTGAATTCTTTTATTTTTTTAATTATTTTAATATTTTTATTATAATTATAATATAATATAATTGTAAGTATTTAATTATTATTTATATTTATATATTTTGAATTATTTATTATGTTATAATAAAAGTTAAATATGTTATTCAAAATTAACCGATTTAGTTGTTATTGATCATGAGAAGTAATTCGTCTCATTTTTTCTTATTCAATTTCAATCTTTCATTTCTTTTCTCCCTGTTTAACCTTTTTTTTTTTTTTCTTTTTAAACCATTTTTTTTTTTTTTCATTTCAAACCAATGTTATTATTTTAATAAATTTGAAACACTTATTATAAAAATTAACAAATTTATCCTACAACATTATTTCATATTATCAATCTAAAAGTAATTTTCTCAAAAAAAACAGTATTTTAATTTTCTAAACATAAGATAAGATTAAACAGATCAAGTATTACTTTGGAAAAAAATGGTGAAAATATTTAAATCACTAATCTATGGTACTAAAAAATCTAACTTTGGGGTTTGCAAAAAGTCAAAAAATTTATCTGATATATATAAAAACATCATAGTCAAAATGGTAGGACCACAACAAAAAGAACAATATTGATCAGAGTTTCTATAGAAAACTTTTTCATACCGCTTGTTTTTCGGGGACGTCTTCCGGGTGATGTTTCACAATTTAATTTTATGTTCTTGATTTTCTGAAAGAGAATGGTCTAATTTTTGTCGGTCAAAGTCACTGTGATTCAGAAACTATAACGATGAGAACAAAGCCAATTTGTAATGATCCGAAATGGTCAAAGAGGCGGCACAGAGACTTGTAGGTAACGTGGCTAAGTAGAGAAATTAAAATAAAATGGTAATTTATTCTGCCACAGATCATCAAAGCAAGGAATCCCTTTCAAATGACTCAAAATGATAACATTTTTTTCCATAAAAATAAGATCACCTTTGTGCACATTGGATTGACTTTATGAATTATTTTATCTGAACCTCGGTTTCCTTCAATTCCTGATAATGGATGAAAAATTAAATAGAGACTAACAGGAATGGATTGAACTCCAAAACAGGCTGAGAAGTGATGCAAGGCCATATGAGGTAGGACGGACAAATCATCCACCTATGCAAAAGCTCTTCTGTTGTTTGAAATATAATTTTAAATTAGTTAAAATAGCTTCTTCCATCAAACTTAGTATGCTGGGATTATTGCACTCACAAGTAGCATTCATTATTCATTTCACATGTTATCCTTCAGAATTCAACTTTAACTACGAATGTATCATTTTTATTTATAATGTTATTATTGTTCATATGAAATCAGTAGAAAAAATTATATTGATTCATTTTGAAAAAAAAAAACTAAATTACAAATATTTAAAATAATAGAAAGAAAGTGTTCACAAAGTATAATATCTTAATTTGATTATAATTTTGATGATGTTTACTGTTTTTTATTTGTTGTTTATTATCTTAACATGTTTAAAATATAAGGTTTTAATTAATTTCTAACACAATTATTGATATAAATTTTAAATGTTTGTAAGATCTAGATTAATTTGTGGAGAGATAATTAACACAATCTCCATGAATGGAAGATAATTGGAGCATATAAAGGAAGTCCTGAAAGAAAATTGAAGACAAGAAGTAATGAAAATAAGAAATCAACAAGAAAAAAAAACATGAAATTGATTGAAGACAAGAGAAGAGAATGACCACCTCACTTCAAGGATGAGAACCTTCAAGGACTAGTGAAAGAAGATTAATTACTTGATAAGGCTTCTCAAGATAAAAATCAAAATACTAGAGTAGAGACAACTCAAATACTCATAAAATATTTTAGAGAAATTTCTTCTTCATTCACATACAAGAGAGAGCACCCCTTTCTACAACAAATAAGTTCGGCTAAAGTCTTAGAAATAAAAGAGTTAAATATGCTAATCAAGGATAACTGCACTTAACTAGATTTATCTACTCTAATTCTTGAAAACTAGGAAGATGTACATGATAGTTTTCTACATGCAAAGAATATAATCATTACTATCTGATGACTAGGATGGAAGCACATGGGATGAATTAATAGCTCTTAGGTACTTTGAATGTGTCTTGAAAACTTGAACAGTAAATGATGACTCAAACTAGCTCATGTGACCATGTCAGTTGGATGTGCTAGCTTAATACTTCCAAAAGGCACTTCTTATTTTTCAAATTTTAAAACCAAGTTCTCTCAAGTTCCTACCATCAAGTTTTTGTCTCTCAAGTTTCTCTAATTTCTTACAAACTACACATATTTATTTTTCTAATTGCTTCTTCCAAAGCTTTAAGTCTTCCTTTTATAATTCTTCCATCAAATGTCTTCCTTATAAATGAGTAGAAAAAATAATGATATTTTTTTTTTATAATGACATTATTGTTCATATCAAATGAGTATTATTAATGTAATTTTAAATGTTTGTAGGATCTAGATTAATTTATGGAGAGATAATTAACACAATCTCCATGAATGGAAGATAATTGTCCTGGAAGAAAATTGAAGACAAGAAGTAATGAAAATAAGAAATCAAACA
>Ga0209489_106570_pt1 | contig 18511 bp, 12 predicted proteins | sample SiratrowhiteBW_FD_187527 | JGI IMG/M metagenome (GOLD analysis project Ga0209489, IMG submission 187527) | Root nodule microbial communities of legume samples collected from California, USA - Siratro white BW (SPAdes) (version 2) | ecosystem: Host-associated > Plants > Roots > Nodule | place...
TATATCAAAACCAATATCAACTAAGAATGTCAAGTCCAATGCAACTATATCAAACACAGCAGTTCAGCAGACTCAATATAAAGATGATCAATACCAAAGATTCACAATCACTTCAATAGTATCACATCAACACACCAAAGACAGTTTTGCAAATCAGTACTGAAATACTTATTTTGGATTTCAAAAATTAAGAAGAATTAGCACTGCTACTATCAAGATCAGATTGGACAGCCACTAAGATTGAGAACATATATTGAAATCTAATTACTACAATAATAGCAGTTCTGCAAATTATTCAGAATTCAATTGGAACAAATCAGTTGTGATTTGGAGTCAAAAATAAAGACACAATCTCTGCAGAAGAATCACAAAAAAGATTACACTTTGAAGTTTTAATATAATATCAAAAACAGATTGCTTTTCAGTTTCAGAGATGTTACAGAACCTTGTAAAGGCAAAGTTATACCCTATTCAAATATCAAAGACCAAACCCAATGAGCAGTATAGCAATTTAAACCAATTACTCTTCAGATTATCAAGAATCAATTCTATTACCAATTAATTCCAATGAGCAGCGTAAGAACAATTTAGAATTGAAAGGGTAAGGTCAAGAAAAGCAGAACAAAGTCAGTTATACTGGTTTACCCTTCCTCAAGGGCTACGTCCAGTCTCCTTTGCCCCTCAAGCAAAGAAAGTTCCATTATATCAATCAATTGTTCAATTTACAATCAATCACACAATTCCTACTCCCTGTAAGAATCAAGAACCCACTGAATTGATCAACTACTCCCTGCAGTCCCCCAATCAATTCAGCAAACAAACAAGACTAAATCCTATAGCCTAAAACAGTACGAACATTCAAGTGTTTTACAAAATTACAAACAATCAACGTATGTCTTGATACAAAAGGGATCAAGAAAGGTTAAGAAAGACTCCCTGATTGGTGCGCAGAAGAGGCCTTTGCACAGTCTTGAAGAATTCCAATGGCACAGTGAATTGGTCAAGAGTGATTCTTCAAGAAAAAGCCCTAATTGATTTTGATCAAGAAATTCTCAACTACCCAAAGTGTTTTTCTCACTGTGATATCAAGAATTGACTCTCTATTTCCGTAATTCAGACTCTGGCGCACGTTTGTAAAGGAAAAAACCCCCAATTTTGTTTTTCATAAATCAGTTATTTAAGTTCTGCCAGACACGAATAAATCGATTTCATGAAAACTGGAATCGATTTATTGTTGTCCAGTACAGTGTATTTCAAACCAGTTTGCACCAAACTTTAGCTAGCTCACTTTGATTAGTTTTTAATCACTCTTAGACCATTGTGCTGGTGGAATTATCCTCAATTATGCATAGGTTCTTTGCCAATCAACCTCTCACTCACTCACACAAGACCAAATCCCAAATCTCCTCCAATTGCTTGCTTGTTTTCTTGCTTGTTTTGTCTTGTTTGTCTTTATCAAATCTTTATTCTTGTGAGAGTAATAACAGTTTCCACTTTGGTTTAGGTTCCTTGAAGTTGGCCATTGGTGATGCGTTTGAAGCGGTGGTGGTGAGATTGGCTACAATTGGGGTAGCTAACGGAGTGCATGAGGATGCAGCTATGTTTGGACTCTTTGGTAGGTGATATGGCACCGTTTGGGGTGCCCACGATGTGGTGTGTTGATGTTGAAGATGGTCGAGTTTGTTGCTTTTTTCTTTTCTCTCTCTTTTTGTTTTGGGATGATAATTGAGTAGCGAAATGGACATGTAACTACATAATATGAAATGATATTATACCTGCATGATTTGCTTATCTTTGTCCTGTTCTTTTCCTGCTATTGCTCGTTTCTGGTTGTGGCTCCTGTTTGTTTCTCCTTCCACGTGTGAAGAGACTTACGTATTATACTTTTTTTTACGTGTGTAGATATTTATGCTTTTTTAAGAAGACAGAACGAGAATTGTGTCAATTGAGTGTTTAAATATGGATAAAACGCTTACGTGGCAACCCCCATTTGACACCGGGGTATATTTGTCAAGGCACCTTACGTGGTAGGGTCATTTTTGGCAAGTGAGGATAGCCTTATCCCTAAGGGCAATTTGGGTCTTTTGCTTTTTCATCTTCTCCTTCTACACGCTTGCTCTTGTTGCCCTCCGTGCTCGTATTCTCATCTTCTCCTTCCACATATTTTACACACTCGCTCTTGTCGCCCTATGTGCGTGCTTGTTACTCTCGTTTTTTGATGTCCTTCCACACACTCGTTGTCGTCATTGTCCGTGCTCTCGTCTCTCATCTTCTCTGTGGTTTTTTTTTTTTCGTTGTCTAGAGTGGTTGTTAAAGGTTCGTCTTTTATGTGGTTTTTCATGGAAAACGAATTGTTTTTTATCATTTAAAGGTTTGTCTTGTATGATTTTCGTTTGAGGTTTAGGGTTGTGGAATTAAGGTTGGTCTTTTATTGAGTTTTTTATGAAAAGGGAAGACCTTTATTTGGTTTCACAATTTAGGGTTTTGAGAAGGTATGATTTTTGTTAGGGGTTTAGGGTTCTGATGTTTGAATATAAACAAAAGTTTTTTTGGTCGTTTAAAGATTTTGTTTTTTGTTGACGTATGGTTTTTGTTTGGGGTTTATGGTTATGCAGTAAAGGTTCATCTTTTATGCGTTTTTGATGGAAAAGGAAGTTTTTTTGGTAGTTTAAAGGTTTTATTTTTTGTTGACATATGATTTCCGTTTGGGGTTTATGGTTGTGGAGTAAAGGTTTGTCTTTTATGGGGTTTTTGATGAAAAAGGAAGATTTTTTTGGGGTTTCACGATTTAGTTTTTTGTTTAGGGTTTTCATGTTTGAATATTATTGTTTCTTCAGTGTATGGTGGCGAGAAAGATGGGTTGTTAACATATTTTAAAAATGTTTTCCTTTTGAATGAGTGGTGCTTGGGTGGGTTGGTTGGTTTTTCACGGATTGTTTGCTGACATTAATTTGTTGTTTTGTTCAAGAGTTTGAAAGTTCCAACATTCAAGGCTGTAAAAAGAGTTACTGTGAATGGTGGACAATTTAATGAACACACGAACACATCTGACTCAGTCGCCAAAAGTTCAACAAAGTTGTCCCCTCGTTAAAGTACGGGTAACCTCTGATGTTTTGAAAGGTCATAACCAATATTAATGCACAGAGGTGTATCAAATGAACATATTTTAGTGAATCAAAGTGTTAGTATTCCTTATTATGGATGTAAACGAAGATGTTAAGAACTTAATACGCGAAAATGGTCCTCATGAACACGTTTGAGTTCAGTCGCCAAAAGTTCAACTAAGGTGTCCTCTCATTAAAGCATGGGTAACCTCTAATGTTTTGGAAACTAGGAAATTGTATTGATGCACAGAGGTGTATAAAATGAACATCTTTCAATTCTCATTTAATTGCTAGCTGCATTATATATAATCATATATATCCTTTCCAAAGAAATCTATGCATCTTACTAAATTTTAACTTACCATATAATAACTAGCAAACAATCTTGATTTTTTACGAAACTTTTTTCTAGAGAATTATTTTATGTCATTAACAAGATAATAATTATTATAATTAATCAATCAATTACGTCTTAATTTCAAATAATTGCATCATCTACTGTGAGTAATTTTTAAGCACTTTATATGTATTTAATTTGAAATTTGCAACATTCAATGCTGTTAAATACACATCAATGCAGTGCATGGACATTAAAATTAATTTGAATTTGATTTAAAATAAAATTTCCGTTATAAAACCATATTTAAGACCTTATAAAAATAATAAGAAATATGCATAATTAATTATATCAACTTTTAATGTGCTTAACAATTCGAATTCGAATATGACGTTTAGTGAAATTATATACGTATATGCTTTTATTAAAACTGATTTACCTTTTTTAATTTCAATTATAATATAAAATTAAATAGTAAGTTAAGAAGTTAAGAACTTAATTTGCAGAATGGTCACTATGAACACGTTTGAACACGTATGAGTTCAGTCGCCAAAAGTTCAACTGAGGTGTCCCCTCGTTAAGGCTTGGGTAACATATGATGTTTTGTAAGATCAGAATCAGTATTAATGAACAAAGGTGTATTAATGAACATATTTTGGTCAATGAAAGCGTGATTAATCCTTATTATGGATGTAATTGAAGAAGTTAAGAACTTTATCTGCGAAAATGGTCCTTATGAACACGTCTGAGTGTAGTCATAAAAAGTTCAACTGAGGTGTGCCCTCGTTAAAGCATGGGTAACCTTTGATGTTTTGTAAGGTTAAAATCAACATTATTTCATAGAGGTGTATAAAATGAACATATTTTGGTACATTAAAGCGTGATTAATCCTTATTATGCTTGTAATTGAATAAGTTAAGAACTTAATTTGCAAAAAAGGTCCTCATGAACACGTTTGAGTTTAGTCACCAAAAGTTCAACTAAGGTGTCCCATCGTTAAAGCTTGGGTAACCTCGAATGTTTTGTAAGGTCATAACCAATATTATTATTTTACAAAACACGTGTGGTTACCACTTCTATAATTAAGGGATACCATAGTTGAAGTTTTGGCGACTGAGTCAGATGTGTTCATGTATTCATTAGATTGTCCACCATGCATAGTAACTCATTTTCTAGCCATGAATGTTGTAACTTTTAAACACTTAAACAAAACAACCAATTCATGTCAGCAAACAATCCACCAAAAACCAACCAACCCACCCACCCACCCACCCACCACTCTTTCAAAAGAAAAACACTTTCAAAATGACATTAAAACAAAACTGTTAAACTTAATTTTCCACCAACAACTAACAATAATACTGTAAAAACGACAATTAAAACAACATTTTCCATCAAAAATAACATAAAAGAGCAAACTTTACTTCAGCCACCACAACCCCAAATGCAAAATGAAGAATAAAATTGTTCAACGAAAAACAAAATTGTTAAACGACCAAAAATACTTCATTTTCCATCAAAAATCACATAAAAAAGCAAACTTTGCTTGAGCCAGCACAAACCCCAAACAAAAAATGAAGAACAAAATTGTTAAACGAAGAACAAAACTGTTGAACGACCAAAAATACTACATTTTTCCATTAAAATCATAGAAGACGAGAGAGACCGCCCTTTATTTCCTTTTCCAACAAAAGATGACATAAAAAAACCAACCTTTACCAAAAACTCTTCAAGGTGCACGACAACGCGAGAGGAGGAAGACGAGAGTATGGAAACGAGAACTAGAGACGAAAGTAGGGAAACGAGAATCAGAGATGAGAGAACGAGAAGAGAGCAGAGAGACGAGAGGTCACCTGAGAGTGAGCGAGAGAAGGAGAACAGAGCAAGAGGGTCAAGACGAGTGCAGAACGAGAAAAATGAACCTGCCTTTTAGGGTTTAGGCCAGCCAATCTTCAAATATGGGTCACATTCCATGCTGGACTAAAAAACTATTATTTTTGACACATCAGCAGTGTCAAATGAAGGTCATGCCACGTAATGGTGTCAAAGAAACATTACTCTATGTATTTATGTGGACTAATGTTAAGTTTACATTCAAAAGTGATTTACACTCATTTAACACTAAAAAATAATATTACTATATTAAAATATAATATTTATTATAAAAAAGTGTAAAATAGGTGTAAATTTTGAACCGTATGTGAGGGGTGTGGTGAACATGAGAGTGAGTGAATGGTGTGACAAACGAATTTGATTATAAGAAAAAAGTGTAAAAAGGGTGTAAATTTTAAATCGTGTGTGTAGGGTGGTAAACGTGAGAGTGAGTGAATGGTGTGAATTTAGGTGGTGAGCAGTTCTAAAACTACTACTTTTATTTTCATTTTTTTATTTTTTAGTTCTTCATTTTAATTTTGTTTTTTGATGTTATTTTATTTTTATTAATTATTTCTTTTTAAATTTTAATTATTGTTTATATCTTTCATTTCGATTTTATTATTTTTAATTTTATTTTAACTATCAATTTTTTAATTTTTATTTAGTTTTTATTTAATTTTTTAATATTTTCATTTTTATTTTTTATTTTATTTTATTTTTTTATAAAAAAAATACCTGATGGACGTAAACCATATGTATCTTTTTTTTGTTTCATTTTCTGAAGATAAAAACAATAAAATCTTGAACTAAACATTTTTTATTAAATAGAGAGTCATTACTTTTAGCTTTTGTAATATTTATTTAAAATCTTTTTTCTAGACGAAATCGGATGTTGACAAATATTATCAACATACACTTGAACAAATATAATATCATTAACCACCCTTCTAATGAAGAGTGTTTTATCTACTTTCCCTCTTTTATAATTATGTGATAGTAGGAAATTACTTAACCTCTCATACCATTGCCTTTGAGTTTGTTTTAGTCTATATAATGCCTTCTAGAGCATGTACATGATGGACGAATTTTATATCATATTATTGATACAATTTTAGGTCAAAACTCAACTCTTTCTATAATTATAACTTGTTTAATTCTCAAGTGTTTTAGTAGTTTTTTTAATAATTGATTGTAAGAGTCAAGAGAAGGATTTGACATTAATTCAATTTATTTTTGATAAATTTTATCAGGAAAATATTGGATGAGAAGAATTAGGATTGAAGCCTTGAATAATTGAGGAAAAGAAACAAATAAAGCCAAGCCCAAGTCAATCATGTAGGCCCAAATTGGAGAAACCCTAGAAGCGAAGAGGTAGCGGTGATGCCCAATGCTGAAAGATGGACATGGTGCATATTGGGCTAGTATGAGAATAGTAACATAATTCAGTAGACACCCGACATAGAATGTTGCATCTAACGTAAGCGTCGTTTATCATATTTTAATTAATAGATTTAGGGGTTTTAGGGTTAGTCATCTTTGGCTACAACAAATAATGAAATCGACTCTTAAAGGCATCTTTAGGCTTCGTTTGGAGTAATATTCTTATTCCATCATTCTGTTTGTAATGTTTGGTTTTCCTCATGTCTATCAGGAGCTAAATTTCTTGTTGTTGAGGTTAGGTTAAATCCCTTTTAAACTCTCATGTAATCATACATGTGCTTAATTACCTCCTGTCATAAATGTTTTTCTTCTAATTCATTAGTGTATTAATCTTGCACTTATGCTTGTTGTGCGGATCCTTAACTAAATCATTGATTCTTAAGAATATTGTAAAATATCTTTCGAATCTAGATCTGAATAAGTTTACCGGATGAAAACTCGTGTCTAGGTATAGCGTGTGGTTCATTTGTTGTTATTAAGATTCCTGTGTTATGCAAGATTCATCTATATAATTGATCAAGAAATTGACGGTTAATAGATAATCCACATGTTCATCTGCTGAGGAATTAGGGTTGAGTAATTTAGTGGATTGACATTGATGATTTTTAGAAAAAGAAGATAAATTTTGTAATACATGAGAGTGAATATTGGTGAGATCTAACCCTGGCAAGTTCATGATATTATTGTTAAACCCTTTTAAGCCTTTGATTGTTGATAAAGCTTATTTTATTTTTTCTTAATATTTTATCAAATCTTTAATTCGTTATGAATTTGAATTTATTATAATTGCTTTAGTTGTTTTTTATTTCAAAAATCCTTTGGGAAGAAGAATAATTTTATTACTTGCTACATTGCGACTGATGCACTTGCCATCATTGCAAATTTTGCTAACAAGTTTTTTGTGTCGTTGCTAGGGGTTTATGTTCCAATTTTCAAAATTGTGTAGAGATGGATGGAATAAATTAGAAACAAAAGAGGACTATAGGGGACTCAATTGTGTACGTAAGGCCTAGAGAATTCACAAGCATTGTAAGACCAATCATAAATGACAAGATTATAAAGATGAAGCCTACTCTATTACAACTAGTCAGTTCCCATCAATTTTATATGAAGATCTGAAGACTCATCTTTTCACTTTTTATGAGTTGTGAGGTTTAGTTGGTATCACAGGATCAGTTGAAGAGATTCTCTTCCTGAGGTTATTTCCCTTCTCACTAACTGGAAAGGCTAAGGTTTGGTAGCAATCGCAACGCAATCAAAGCATGAACAGTTGGAAGGATGTGGAAACAAGGTTTCTGACTCGACTCTTTCCATCCTTAAAGAATGCTACAACAAAAGTTTTTATAGCAACTTTTAAGCAAGGTACTGAAGCATCACTATTTTAAGCCTGGGAGAGGTTGATGGTGTTGTTAAAGAAATGTCTTGGTCATGGGTTTGAAGCAGAGATACAAGTGTAGATATTTTGTGAAGGACTTCAACCTCAGAATAAAATGATCTTAGATGCATCTTTTGGTGGATCAATTGTGTTCAAAATTTCAAATGAAGCCATCACCATCATTGAAGCTCTGGCTTCTGTGGATTTGTGTAACCAACATGGGAGAATACAAACACTGCAACAACAGACATTAGAATTGAAATCTCAAAAGATAATAGTAGCTCAACACAAGTTCTTAGCCCAACAAATAGAAACTTTACATCAACAAAATGGCTAAGTTACCTCAACAAGTACAAGTTATTCAAAACAATTCAATTCCAATTGATTTTCAACACACTAAAGTGAATTATACATGGAACCAAGGACATCAACAACATAATTCATTATAGGAGAAAGTTAGCAAGCTAGAAGACAATTTGCAACAATTTATAAAACTTCCTATTCAAAATCAGAAAAATACTAATGCCTCTATAACCAGGTTGGAGAGAGAACTGAGCACATTAGCAAAATAATGGGTAAATAAAGTAAAAAAAATTTGTCAAGCACTTGTTACTAGGAGTGACAGAGAATAAGAAGTGAGTATGAGGAGAAAAATGAGATTCAGAAAAGAGAGAAAAGGAAGAAGAAAAAGATGTTGATGAGAGTGAATTAGAAGAAAAAATAAAGATGATACGAGTGTTGTACCAAAGTGGAATCCTATGTATCCACAGGCTCCTTCAAAGATAGATAAAGAAAAGCAGTTCACCAAATGCACGAGATTTTTAAACAATTGAATATCAATATTGCTTTTTCATAAGCTTTGGAGCAAATGCCAACCTATTCTAAATTCATGAAAGATGTACTGACAAAGAGGAGGAGATTTGTAGAGGAAGAAACCATCAAGTTAGAAGTTGGATGTAGTGCAATTATTTAGAAATCTTTTCCATCAAAATCTAAAGATCCTGGGAGTTTCTCTATTCTTGTAACCATAGGTACATTATTTGTGGTGAAAGAAAGTATTAATTTTATTCCTTTATCAATAATGAAGAGAATTGGAGATTTAGAGGTTCAACCTACTAAGATGACACTACAGTTGGCTGATAGATCAATTAAATATCCTTATGATGTGGTAGAGATGTTTTAGTCTAGTTAGATAAGTTCATGTTTCCTGTTGATTTTGTTGTCATGGATATTGAAGAAGATAAAGATGTACTTTTGATACTTGGAAGTTTTATGAAAACAACTAAGGCCATTATTGATGTTGATAATGGAAAGTTCAAGGTAAGTGTTCAAGCTGAAGATGTAAATTTTAATCTATTTGAGGCAATGTAACATTCAAAAGAGAAGAATTGTTGTATGTGAATGGATAAAGTGGGGTTATCTTCTATTGATCAATTATATTCAACTAGCTCTTTGGAGAAAGCACTTATGAATATCACTGAAATTTGGGATAAAGAAAAAGAAAATGAGATAGAAGCTTGCTTTAGGCATTTGGGTTCAAGTAAACCAATTTCAAATGAATATATACCATTAAAGGAGCTAATTGGTGATGCACATATTGATAAGCCCAAAGTAGAACTGAAAGTGTTTCCTTCTCATTTGAAATACGTTTTTTATGGAGAAAATAAAAGTAAACTAGTTACCATCATTAGTTCATTATCTGAAGAATAAGAGAGAAGATTAATTGAGGTATTGAAGATGAATCAAGAACCTATAGGTTGGATGTTATCTTATTTTAGAGGTATTAGTCCTTCATATTGTATGATAAAATTCACATGGAAAAGGATTATAAACTTGCAACTCAGCCTCAAAGGTGATTGAATCCGACAAAGAAAGAAGCAATGAAGAAAATTCTTAAAGCAGGAATTATTTATCCTATTTCAGATAGTGCACAAGTTAGTCTTGTACAAGTAATTCCGAAAATAGGTGGGATGAAGGTGATTCATAATGAGAAAAATGAGTTTATTCCTACTAGAACAGTGCTTGGATGGAGGGTACATTAGAAAATTGAATCAAGCTATAAGAAAATATGATTTTCCATTACCTTTTATGGATTAGATGTTAGAGAGATTAATAGGAAAAGCTTATTATTGTTTTTTTGGATGGTTATTCAGGATATAATCAAATTGTGGTTGATCCAGAAGATTAAGAGAAGGCTTCTTTTACATGTCCCTTTGGTGTTTTTGCTTATTCAAAAATGCCTTTTGTATTATGTAATGCTCCAACCACTTTCCAACGATGTATATTTGGTATATTTTGCAGATTTGAAGGAAAAAAACATTTAGGTTTTTATGGACGATTTCTCATTTATTGGTTCTTCTTTTACTTCTTATTCGGGGAATTTGGTAAATTGATGTGTGGAAACTAGTATGATATTGAAGTGAGAATAATGTCATTTCATGGTGACTGAAGGCATTGTGTTAGGTCATAAAATCTCTCACAAAGGGATTGAACTTGATAAGTCCAAAGTGGATGTGATTGAAAAATTGCCTCTTCTAAAGAATGTCAAAGGAATTAGAAGCTTCTTGGGATATGTTGGCTTTTAAGGAGATTCATTAAGGACTTTTCCAAGATTGCAAAGCCAGTAAGCAATTTTGATGACCACTATTTATCTACTTTTAAAAGAAAAATTAATATTTGCACCTGATTGGGAATATAACTTTGAATTAATGTGTGATACTAGTGATTATGTAGCAGGAGCAGTTTTAGGCCAAAGAAAAGATAAAAAAATTCAAGTAAAGTTCTAAATGAAAATCAAGTTAATTATGCCACCAATATAAAAGAATTGCTTGTTATAGTGTATGCATTGGAGAAATTTAGATAATATGTGATAGGTTCTAAGATCATTACTTTTACAGATCATGCTGCAATTAAATATCTCTTGAATGAATTTGATTCTAAACCAAGATTGGTCATATGTGAAAAATAAGTTTAGGTCAAGTTCAAGAAGGGGTGTGAATTGAACTTTCAAAAATTTTCGCAAAAGATGGAAAGTATTAGAGATTGAATGAAAGTTCTTTATTGAAAGTATTGAAAGATGATATTAAGAAGTGCACAACAAAAGATCAATAGATTCCAGATCAGAAAGAATCAATTGAAATAACTCACAGAACTGAAAAACAGCAATAAGCAATTTACTGCAATTACAGAAGCAATCAACTGAATACAGTGCAGACAATCACACAGTTCAAGAATAGTCAATCAGTATAAATATCAGATACAAAAGTAGAAGCAATTAGTTGAGTAGAAATACAGTTTATAACTGTCCAGAAAATATTAGATAAATAGTATTGAAAGTAAACTGAAGATCACTCACACAACAAAATAATCCAAATATAAAAGACAAAATAAGAAACAACAAATGATTTAAGAAAACAGGTTTCCAAAAACTCAATCAATTAAACAATCATAAAAGAAAACAGTAAGCATTCTAATATTATCAAGAACATATTTAGTCAATTATACAAATGGAATAACCGATCCAGAGAACACATAAGAACATCAGTAGAATGAACAATCAATTACGCGCGAAGAACAGTTAATTACCTGAGCGATAGAAAATATGACAAAGTATTCAAGAAGAGAGAAAAAGAGATCAAGAATACCAAGATTTATTCATGGAGAGGCTCCTTGGTGCTTTAGCTTGTAGCTCATGCTCCAATGGATGAAGAGCATGTTCAAGCCATTTGCACCGAACACATTGGATGGAAGGAGCTCCTCATGATGCGGAAGCAATGGATGTGGAAGAATTCACCGTGGAAGGAAGCGTGAAGGTGAAGATTGGTGACGTTTTGGTGAAGTAGATAGTGAAAGCCTTTGAAGGAGGTTGGGTCAACCTCCAAGAGAGAGCTTCTAGCTTCTAGGAGAAGAAACTCAATGTGAAACTTGAAGCAATGTGCTAAAAATTTGGCAGCATTCCATTACTCAAATCAAGTCTACAAGAGAGGTTCCTAGACCTCTTATTTATAAAAGAATGGATGAGCTACTTAGCTTCCCATGCAAGCTATCTAGGTAGGGTATGGGAGAAGCTAGGTCTAGAAACCCTGGCTTATAAGACAAGCTTCTAACCCTAGCTTATAAGACAAGCTTCTAACCCTAGCTTATATGACAAGCTTCCAAACCTAGCTTGCACTCCAAGGCTCTCACAAGGTGGTGACAAGTGGCACAAGGAGAGAGCTCCTTGTGCTACTTGGACTCCTTGATCAAGCCCAACATTATTTATGGAGCTCAAGGCCCAAACTTACACTACATGGCCTAAAAATACAAGGCCCAAATTTATTCTACTTGGCCAAAATACAAGGATCAAATTATTCTAAACTAATATAAACAATTTATACAAATTAGAGGACTTCTCCTTAGTACTCTATTTTCTCTAAAGGGATTTTTTCATGTTTCTAATTGGGCCTGAGTAGCTGATTAAAAGCCCAAATAGGATGAGTTAGGCCCAATCTTCTGCAAAGCTCTTAATTCTCTCTCTCGCTCTTTGTCCTCTTTATTCTTTGATTAATGTCGTTGGGGTGTACTCCATCACTTATACTGGTTCAACCTTCCTCAAAGGCTACGTTCAGTCTTTTGCCAGCCAGCAACGAGTTCCACTAATAAAGATCACAAAGATCAGTTCACACAATTCAAAACACTTGCAACCCATAAAATACCATTGCTCCAAGCAGCAAACAACCTATTGTACACCACACCAAGTCAAAGACAATGTACAAACCACTGTACAAACCCAATTACAATGCCCTATGTAATCTGGGTACCAAAACAACAAACACAGATTATGAAACCTATGTAATTTGAAACCACTCACTCACAGTACATGAATTATCAAGAGTAATACAAAACAGAAGTACTTCTATACTCACAAATTACAAATGGATTAAAAATAGTATAGAAGACTTAGCCTTGGTGCAGAACCACTGTTGCACAAAACCCACTCAATGAAAGGCTCCAAGAATTAAGTTCTTGAGGTTTTTCTTGATGAAATCGAACGTTATGAGTTCTCAAGGTGAAAATAGGTTTTTCTCTCTTTGAAAAATCACAAGTGATCGCTCTGAAATCTTAGGAATGAATTTCATATGAAAAGATATATCACAATTCATGTTCACCCTTTATATAGAAAAATTGGTTTTTAAATTTGTAAAAAAACTCAATCGATTGTATCAATCATTCAATCGATTATTTTTCTATGACTTAGAAAATCCAGCAAGTTGTACTCTGAAAAATAGTTTACTGATTTACTCTTTAAAAAAAATGTTTTTCAAAATCTATTAAGCAAAATATTTTTTTTTAGCTTCCTTTGAGTGATATCTCATGCAACTCATGGTTTTAAACCAAAACCACACTTTCACACACACCCAACCTAAGTTCTAGACCAAAACTCCATCAAGCTCCATGTTGGCTTTAAGCAAACCACCTTGCAAGCTTTGATCCATGTAGACTTGATCATATTGTTGGCTTCATAAAATCATATAGCAAGCCTTGGTGCTAATAATCTCCCCCAATTTGATGGAAGACAAAACAAGTATGTTTTGAGTTGTATTAATCTAGCTTGGACAAACTGCAATATAAAACAATTGATTAATAATCTCTAAACTCATTAGATTCAGAGAAAAGAATAAACTGATGAAACAATTAATTGATTTTCTCTAGAAATCCAAACTAGTTTAGATCAGTAAAATATAAACCAAAGAGATTGCTCCCCCTATTATACACTTTCAACTCATAAAGAAAACAAATTTAAAGGATAAGAAAACCACGTAAATTCATTTCATTAAATTGAATTTCACTACAAGTAGATAAAAGTTACAAGCTATCCAGAATATAAGTCATACAAGCTTCAAACACAATTAGACAAAAGATAACAGAACCTAAGGATCAGTAGAGTTGGTTACACCAGCAAAATACTTCAGCAACAACAGCAGAATTAATAAAACCAAAACCTAACAACACTCAGCTTAAAATAGACAACACACAACCATAAGATAAAGACACCATCCTAGACATTCTAATGCAAGAGACAAACAATCCTAGACATTCTAATGCAAGAGACAACACATAATACTTCTCCTCCTTTGTCTTCGTCAAAAGGAAGAGAATGGACCAGTGAGATATGCAATAGACGTCCTAATCATCTGGTCCAAAGAACATTGTCCCAATTTTTGACTGAATATCTTCAACTTAATTCTCAATGAACTGGAAGTGAGTCTCGCAATACTGATGGTGACTTCTATTATCACTTTCCATGTTGTGTAACTGATTCATCATCATTTGCTCAAACCTTGAAAAGGTTTCTTGTCCTGCTATTGTAGGAGTCTCACCCATAGTACAAATTATTCATAGTTCATTCCAACTTCAGTAGGGGCTTTTGCATTGACAACACTTGTGCTAGCGCCTTCATCTTCTTAAAAAGCAGTATCCTCATCCACCTTACACACCCATTTTCTATTGTTCACCTTCTTTAACCCAATTTTGTTTAGGGTGATAGCAGAGATCTAATTCATGGCTTTGACTTCCTCCACAACCTCTTCATCAACATTTTTTTCAAAGAATTCAGTAAAACTAGAAATCAACACTACGTACAGAATACAATACTCAAGCTTTTTGTTGATTTTGAAAATATGTTCTTTTATGACGTTCGCCTAATTTACCTTGGTTTTGGTCAGTAAACAATACATCAGCATTAAATCCTCCTCAATAAAACAACATGGTTGAATCCTCTTGGAGTGAAAAGCCATATCACAATGTATGCTAGGATTCTTGGTGTAGCTATCAGGCCTCCAACAGAGAATGTTCTTGAGGAAGCTTCTTGATTCCTCAAACAAGACTTGTAAAACTGGACTTTATTGAAGTCGCCCAGTTTAAAAGAGTTTCCTCTGCTTGCTATAACTCCATCATTTCTCAACCCAACAACTGCCAACCATACCCTATCATTGATAGCCATATCCACTCCCTTTACTTGAGAGTAGATGGTTTCGTCATCGTGCCACATGTTTGTCAAGAAGACTTTTACCAAGTCTGTTTCCAGACATTTTTAGGAACCTTTCCAACTTCTAAAAGCTCAAAATCTCCCTTACTTCATCAAGATTCTTTTCTTTAAGCCACTTTATGCTCAAGAACTTAGGGCTAATAACGGCTTTCCTGCTGTATAGACGATAATAATCATCAATACTTTCTTGGTTACCAATAAACCATCTCTCCAGATAGTTTGTTTCATTGTTATCTTCAGAGCTTGCTCACTTGATAAGATTTCTTTTTGTTCTTTTCTTGGGATTCAAAGAAGAAGCCATCTTTTGAGGAGAAGGTATGAAGATGGGTGATTTCTTTGGACACAGAATAAACTAGTATGCAATGTGTTGTGGTGTGTTTGTGAATGTATGCTAACACAGTATTTGAAGACCTGAATGCACACAAACAAACAAATGCAATTCAAATTTGTTGAATGACTACTCGTAATATGAAAAACAGCTTTGCAAATGTTGGGATTCTGTAAATAGCAGATTGAATAGAGATACTTAGCTTAAGAGAATCAGTCAGCAACTTCCAACGGGTTATTAACAAGTTGCACTGCATATCTTCTCCCTCTTCACATGCAAAGATCGTTCATTCAGCATTGCAATTCATTCAAACCTTTCTTTGATTGGTTCAAATGTAATCAGAAATAGTTCTTTCCCAATAGAACATAATTTCTTAAAGACTAGATGGTAATCTCGCACACATTAACAAATTGAATAGTATTAAAAAATTTATTTAATCCAAAATACTGTAACTAAATGAAATTTTATTTAATTGGAACAAGTGATCTATTTAATCAGTACCATAAGCATATAAAATTAACCAAGAATCAGTAATCTTTGACTGAATTAATTCACGTATTTAAAATCAATTATCCCCACTTCATTTCTCAGAAAATTAATTTTTTTCTTTATTAAAGGGTTTAGTGAATAAATCAACAAGTTGTTCTTCGAAACTAACAAATTGAATTGTACAATCACCATTATTTACATGGTCACATATAAAATGGTGTCGTATTTCAATGTGTTTAGTTCTAGAGTGTTCTATAGGATTCTTTGTTAAATTTATTACACTGGTATTGTCACACAATAATGGAATTTTAGTAAGTTTTAAACTGAAATCACTTAGTTGTTGTTTGATCCATAAGCTTTGAGTACAGCAGCTTCCAGCAGGTATGTATTATGCTTCTACTATTGAAAGAGCTATGCATGCCTGCTTCTTTCTATGCCAAGATATTAAACTGAATCCTAGTAAATGACAGGTTCCCCTTGTGCTCTGTTGAACATTAGACGGTCCAAAGTCCCTTTAGAGGATCAAATCATTTGATAAAGTTTTGATCATAACAAAACTCAAGTATACATTTATATTTGATGACTTATATACATTGCGTAGTCAACATTATTATTATTATTAAAGCAGGAGACACATGGTCCATAAAGAGATAAGTTTTCTTACTATTTACTTTTATGTGTTATTGATTTGATTTAAATTGATTTTATATCATATTGTGTTTTAATGTTCAGATTTGGTCATAATAGAAATTATTCAAATTATTATGCAGTATTTAAATGTTATTAATTGATTTTTATATCATGATGTGCATTAACGTTCAAATCTGTTCATAATAGAAATTATTCAAATTATTGATAAGTATCCCATATATAATTTCTCTATATTATTTTAAATTAATTATTTCTGATACAGAATTAATCAAGTTTAATGCAGTTTAAAATATTAGAGAAATATTTCCAATTTGAGCTCCATACATCAGAAAGTCAAGATTGCACTGTTCAAGTATCCCAACGGCTAGTTTCTAAAAAGCTACATATAGAGGAGCAAGTTCAAGTTGAAGCATATACAAGAAGAAGCAAAAAAAAAAGAGAAATACATCATATAATACATTGAAAAAGATATACTGAGTGTCTATTGTCAATTTGCTATTGAAAGCATCTAGAGTTTTGGGTTGTGTGAAACCATTGTATAATTCTTCACCATTGTGAAGTAAACCCTTGTGAGCTTTCATTGTTCTCTCTTTTGAGAGTGTTTATTTTAATCTTGAGTGGTCTTGATCTCAGGGGGAGATTGAGACTGGTATAACCTCGAGAGGTTTGTGTACTCGTGATAACCTGGAGAGGTTTGTGTACTCGTTGTAACCTGGAGAGGTTTGTGTACTCGTTGTAACTATTTGTTAAATAGTGGAACCTCTTAAACAGTTTGTTTAAGGAAGAACTGGATGTAGCCCAAGAGATTAGGGTGAACCAGTATAAAACTGCTTTATCTGTGCTTATATATTTTTGCCTTGGTTGGTGGTTTCTATTTATAGTGAATTGAGTTCAGGCTCCATTCAACCCCTCCCCCCATCTGGAGCCAGCTGTTCCTACAGTTTGTATTAGAGCTAACCTCAGGGGTTAGTTCTTCACAAGACTTAAGGCACGATCCTACAGGAACTCAATGGAAGGAGACGGACTACACGTGAGTCGACCACCCTTGTTCAAGGGCCAAAATTATGAGTTTTGGAATATGAGGATGATTGGCTTCATCCAATATAACGATATGGAGTTAATTAATATTATTAAAAATGGCATACCTACATTGATTGATAAATCAGGAGAATTGCTTTCTTTTTGAATCTATGACTGTGGAGGAAAAGCATGTTTGTCAAAATAATGCTAAAGCTAGGCATATTATAATGTGTGCTTTATCCGAGGAAGAAATGTCAAAGGTGAATGCCATGGTCAGTGCTAAGGAGATGTGGGATACACTTGCTCTCACATATGAAGGTTCAAAAGATGTAAAAAGAAATAAATTGACTATGCTTAAACGTTAATATGAAATGTTTGCTATAGAAGATCATGGATATATACAATCTATGGTTTCTCGTTTGCAAGTTATCCTAAATAGTCTAAGATCCTTGGGGTCAACTGTTAGTCAATATGAAATCAATGATAAAATTCTCAGACTTTTACCTGCTAAATGGAGAGCTCAATAAACTGCTCTCAGAACCTCTAAAGATCTTGAGGCCATGCCCCTAGAAGAATTGGTAGGTATTCTTACTATATATGAGCAGGTCATACAAAATGATGCAGGTTCAATAAAAGAGAAGGTTTTGGCTTTGAAATCATCTCAGAAAAATGTAAAGAAAAAGATACCACCCAAAGCTTCTAAATATATAGATAATACATCAGATGATACAGATTCTGATGATGAGATCTCCATCCTCACCAACAAGATCAAAAGGTTGTTGAGAAAGAAAGAGAGCAAGAGAAAGGAAAGACGGTTCAGGACTAAAGATGGCAAGGAGCAAGATGAAAGGATAATTTGTTATGG
>Ga0209489_106572_pt1 | contig 18509 bp, 3 predicted proteins | sample SiratrowhiteBW_FD_187527 | JGI IMG/M metagenome (GOLD analysis project Ga0209489, IMG submission 187527) | Root nodule microbial communities of legume samples collected from California, USA - Siratro white BW (SPAdes) (version 2) | ecosystem: Host-associated > Plants > Roots > Nodule | place: USA...
TATATATATATATATATATATGTATATACACACACACGTAATTAATTATATATATTAATATATTATTAATAAAAAAGTATTTTAATTTTTTTATAAATTTAATTATTATTTATTTTAATTATTTATTATCTAAAATAAAAATAAATATTTTTATTATGTTTCATTTAATTATAATTAATTATAAAATAAATTTTAAATTTCCGTATAAAATATGGAAAGTTTTTAAAGCACATTGTTTTAACTTTTTTATAAAATTTGATTTCCTTTTCACATTTTTTTTAATTCCTTGGTCGAAGGATTTTTGATTTTGGATTTAAACATACCTTGATAAGTTCTATAAAAATAGAAAATGATATTTTAAAAATTATGTAAGTTGATTGAATAGTGAGTGTTCTGGACTCTAAATTTTTAGTTTTTGTTGAGGGAAATAAAAGTAGTTATTTGATTTAGAAAAGAGGGGAGAAAACAATTGTGAAACCCTTTTCTTTATTTTTTCAGCCGTTCTTATTTTCTATTAATTCAATTAAATTAAACATTTTTCAAAGTACTTTCTCTTATATTTCTTCTCGATCATATAATTAAAAATTCAATTTTATTTTTTTTATCTGTTTCTATTTTCTTAATTTTTTTCTATATTGTTTTGGTGGAAATAGTCATGCTTAATTAAATATGTTAGCACAATATACTTTCCCGAACTTGCTTTTGCAGTTGCTTAGCCTGTGTGACTTCGGAGGGAAACAATTATCATAAAAAGTGAGAATATTTAATTATAATCATTAAATGTAAAACTAATGGTTTATACTGTGTATTTATTTATAAATTATTTCCTGTGATTTTATTTAGATATTACGTGATATGTGATATTAAATATCTAATTTGAATTATTGTGTTTTTAAATGCAAATTATTTATGTGATTTTTATTTTCAGTTAACGATTATATGATGTTTGAAACTGAATAAGCAGTTTTAATTAAATATATTTTTCAAAATAATTAAGAGTCCTTAATAATAAGTTAATATATAAGTATAAGTAAAAATTTCTAACTTCAGTAGAAAAAAAAACATTACTAGATAATATTTGGATTATCAACATTTTTATAGTCGTATCTCACACATACACACACCTATATATATATATATATATATATATATATATATATATATATATATATATATATATATATATATATATATAAAGTTAAACTAACTTAATTAAATTAAGTCAAAAATTAAATTAAACTCCACTCAATTTACATCTCTATTTTCACTAATCATATCTACTACATAATAGCAAAAACTATTAAAGTATGCACTATTCAAAGTGGTCATGTTCGTAAAGTTTGATAAATTAATATTAACGTTGAAGTACAGGTAAAATTATCAATCGAGCATAGGTTCAAAAGAAGCATAACTTACGCTTTCACAGAAAAAGAAGATCTCATCGAAGATGTATACGTAAACCATGCAAAAAAGTATGAATTTGCAGATATAACTTGGTATCCATCAAGGCACACAGTGGTGTACAGATATGATTCCAGGGTTCCCTTAAATGCCTCGGGTGATGGAGTTAATGACTTCATTGGATTTCAACCCAATTCCATCCTCATATCAGAATCAGTTAGAGGAACAGGTATTTCTTCTCTTCTCCCCAATACTTCTAACCTTCCTAGATAGTCAAAATGTAGAGTTTGTCTTGGTTTTCATTTCTTATATCTATTGATTAAGTTCTTACATGTTTAGATAAAGTAAGTTTAGTCTCTTTATTATTAATAATATGTTCATGGTAGAGGTTAATGGTGGTTTGGAAATGAAATATATATATTTCAAAAACTAAAAGGATATCATACATGTAATCAAAATCTATGAAATATGGATATTGAGACGGACACTCATACAATATATACAATATGTAGATACACATGACTAATCTTTAAAATATAAGATACAAAGACACCAATTTAAACCTATATAATCTAAATATTTTTTATTATATATAAGATTTTTTTTTTATCTTTGTAATAAGCTTATAAGTATTTAAAAAACTATTGCATTAATCTCTGTGTTGGAACGGTGTAAGAATATTCAGATATTTTGGAAAATGTCTTTTAGATTTCACACTTCAGAGTGTCGAAATGTCTGTGTCCGATACGTGTTTTCCAACTTCAAATATCAAAATCATACATGTATATATTACACAAGAATGAGGAGAGAAATATAATGAACCCAATCATATTTATAGGTATGAAAACAAATTTTACCCGAAAAAACTGCATGCAGAAAAATTGCTAGAGAGTACGAGAAGCCCGAAAGGGAAATGCATGGCAGCAGCTACTACTTTGGGCTTCAAGAAATTAGTAGGCAATGGGTTGAAGAACAATGGCCAAATCTTCAGTGGCTACCCCGTTGTGGGTTTCCAAGGCAAAATGCAAACTTCAGGTTCATGCTTATATTCAACAAAATCCGACACATCATGTGCTTGGGATCCACGAATCAAAGGGCTATTCTTCTATGAGAGCACAGCAATCTTCCCTGCATCAGTCTTTGGGGACTTCATCCGTGATGTGAGAAAACTGAGAGACCTAAATCCCGAAAATTTCTGTGGGGTGGACATGTATAATGGGTTGCTAATTCGCTTCATCAAAGCCTCAAGTGCATATCTAGGGCAACCTGAGGACTCTGTAGTGGTTGATTTCAACTATTATCGTGCAAACGACCCATCAAAGCCTAGACTGAACCAAGATGTGTGGGAGGAAGTGGAGCAATTGGCTTTCTTCAAGTATGGGGCTAAGCCACATTGGGCTAAGAATAGGAACATAGCATTCTTGGGGGTGCAGAAAAAGTATCCCAAGTTTAACATGTTCATTGCAGCAAAACAAAAAATGGATCCACAAAATGTGTTTTCTAGTGAATGGTCGGATGATATACTTTATGGGAAGGAATCAGGAAAAGTTGACGGGTGTGCCTTGGAGGGACTCTGCATATGTAGCGAAGACAGACATTGCAGCCCACAAAATGGGTATCACTGCAGCAATGGCCTTGTGTACAAGGAAGCTAGAGTATGTACATATTTGCAACCATCCATGTCACTGTCATTAACCATAGCATGATGTGCCTATTTATATCATATCATTGTTTTAAACTATGTTTCCAATTGAATAAAAGTGTGACATTTTAGATAGATGTTGTTGGTAAAAGAACTACAATATCCTTCTGCTAAAAGGCCTAACGTAAAACCATTTGTCATGGTATAACAATAGTTTGGTTTAACATTTAGAGTTCTATGAAAATTCTTTGATTGAAAAATTGATTTAAAGTAGCTTCAACTTGAATATGATTCTTAACTCCAAACCTATATTTTTGGTGCTCGGTTGATGGGGACCTAAGAAAAGTATGGAGCGGGAATTATTTGGTTCACGCAATGTTTGGTGTATGGATATGAAAGTCATTTTTTTAATGCTTACTGTGAGTGTATGGATAAGTTTGCTCGTTAATTATTTCTAAAATTTTGTTTCAAAGCCAAAGCATAGTTTGGTGAGATTCAATTTGAGTGATTCAGGAGAAAATTAAAAAATTAAGTAAATTCGTAATATAAGATTGTCTTGCTTCATAATCAAGAGATCGAAACGTTGTTATCATCGGCTTTACGCATGCATATGAAAGGAATGGAATTCTCATGACTTCCCATCATCAATATGCAAACTCTTCGTCACAATAAAATTTTGAAATTACATAAATATAATTTTTTAAATTCTTTAGGTAAATTAACTGTGTATAATTAGTAACATAATTAGAGATTTTAATTATGTTATAGATTAGTTTTACATGAATAGAGACTAGTTTTAGATGAATAGAGACGGGTCACCAATTGTTTGGATTTATGGTAATGAAATTTGTAATGATGAGAAGTGCACTAGTTACAATATAACAAGTAATAAATTACCGTTTTTCTAAAAGGATTTGTGTAATATAAAACAATTAAAACACTTATAATAGATTTAGATTCAGGACAAATCAAATTTTAACAAGATACTAAGAAAATTAAAAAGATAATTTTTATATTTTTATCCACAATCAAAGGTAGAAAAAAGATTTAACAATAATATAATGAACTTGTCACACTACAAAAAAAAAAAAACTATTTAGAGACCAACTTTTAGCTATCAAATAAAATGATTGTTAATTGCGATTAAATAATTACCAAATTAGGTTTTGGTTGCTAAATAACTATAAAATAAAAGTAATGATTAAATTTAGTAACCAATTAAGTCAAGATAATTGATATCTAACATTAGATACCCAGGTTTTAGCCACTTATACCATTCTAAATTGGTCACTAAGTCTGTGTTTAGTTGAACCAATTTGTATGGATGTATTGTTCAAGAGGATGGATTGTTGCGGATAAAGTTTGTTTAGTTGTATTAATTTGGGAGGATGGATTGGAGAAGATTTGTAGGATGGGATCATCGCTCATGTTAAGAGATTTGAAGGGATGAAATTGAAAATTACGAAACAGTCCTTGTAGGTGAGTTGAAAAGTACGAAACACCCTTTTCCACAAGGGTCAATTAGTAATTTCACAAATATATCAATTAAAAAAATAAAAATCTATAACATCTATCAAATTATTCTTAAACTTTCACAAACATTCCTTTCAAATCTCTTCAAATCTTACCATCTATTCATTAATCCAAACAACATTATCATCTACACACAATCCACTCAAATTCCTTCGAATCCATTCCCTCAAATCCACTCCTCAAACCAAACAAAGCCTAAATTCAATCATTACTTTTATTTTGTAGTTATTTAAAAACCAAAACCTAATTTAGTGATTATTTTGGTTACAATTAGCAACCATTTTATTTGGTAATTAAAAATTAGTCTATAAATAGCTTTTTTTCCTTATAGTGTCGAGGTTAGATCTTACAAATCTTCACTCTCATGTATTACTAATTGTCTTTTTAACAATTATCTTAAAAAATATCTTCTTTTTTTTAGCAATCATCAATGTCAATCCATGAATAACTCAAACCTGATTTTTCAGTGAATGAGCCTGGGGGTTATATATTAACCGTCAATTCATTGATCAATTATATAGATAAATCTTACATAACATAAGGATCTTAATGACAACAAATGAATCACACTATATTCCAAGACACAAGCTTTTATCTGGTAAATTAATTGAGATCTAGATTCAAAAGATATTTTTTAATACTCTTAAGAATCAATAATCGAGTTATGGATCCGCACAACAAGCATAAGCACAAAATCAATAAATCAACGAATTAAAAGAAAAACATTTATGATATGACATAATTAAGCACAAATATAATTACTGAGAGTTCAAAAATGTTGGAGTTGATGGAGATTCCTTGGCTTGAAGATTTGATGAAGAAAACATTGGAAGATTTGATGGAAGACTGCTTTGGTGCCTTGGTTGGGGTAGAATAGAGTGTATTAGGTATAGTTTGCATTTGTCTCACTTCACTCCATCATTTTCATGTAAAGAACTCCAATTTGCTCAAGTGAAAAAGCATTTTCGAAAACCATTTTGTGAGAAGAAGTGTTGCAGAACAAAAACAATCAACTATTTTTAAAAAACAATTAGTTGTTTTTGTGCTGAAGGAAAAACAACCGATTGTTCCTAAAAAATAATCGATTATTTTTTACATGACAATGCATGTTTCTCTATATAAACTTGAGTGCAACACGTGTTTTAGCACAAAAATCATTCTACAAAGTTTGAAAATCATTTTCTAAGCATCAGTTGAGAGTTGTTTTGGAGATTACATTCAAGATTGGAGAGGTTGATCAAGATTGGATCAAGAGCACCCTTGATTCTCCTTCTTGAGTGAGATTTTGTTTGCATTTGATTAGGGGAGTAACCAACATTTTGTTCTCTTCATAGATAAGTGATTCTTTCGGTATTGAGATAGGTTTTTAGCTGCTGTGTTGTGATATTGAGTATTGTAATTCAAAAATCATATGTTCTTTAGTAGAATTATACTTGTATAGGGTGTTTGAGTATAATTAGTGTTGTGATACATTGTAAATTTTGTTTTAGGCTGGGTTTGCATCATACACGGCAGTAGGGTTCTGCATCTTGTGTGGTAGGGTTCTACATAAGGATTAGATCAATCTTGTAGGGTTCAAGATTGAGTCTTTATTATGTATGTGATTGTAAACTTGTTATTTTGAGTGAAATCTTTGCATAGTTTTGCAAAGGACTTAGCTCTTGAGGAAGAGCGAACCACTATAAAAATCCTTGTGTGATCTTCTTTACCTTGCACCATTCAAATTTGCATTCCAAGTCTGCATTATTCACGTTTACTGGTTCAAATAGCTTGTTAAAATTGAAAAACAACCGATTGTTTTTCTGGACAACAACTAGAAATCAATTCTGGCAGCAAAATCAGTTAACTAAATTTGGATTTTAATCAACTATTTTTTTGGAAAACTTGTATAATTGATCTAGTATATGTTTCTTGGTTAATAAATCAGTTTTGTCAATTGAATTTTATCATTTTTGTTTTGTATAAGGAGGTTGATTTTCTATTTTGGTATAAGCTTTTTGCATAATTGATTTTTTCATAATGTGTTCAATATTAGATCTTCCTTTTGCTGGTTTTGGAACAATCTTGGTATATCTCTTTGATTCTTCTTCAATGTATTATTTTTGATAAAGTTTGGAAGTATAAATTTTGCACATACTTGAAAATTATCTCTATTTTAATACCACTGCTGCATATTCCAATTCTTTTTAGTCATTGTTGTAAAAAATTTTAATAAATTATTTTATAGTTTTAACTAGCTATTTTCTAGACCAGATTATTGATATGTGCATCATTATTCTGCCTCTATATAAAGTTGTATTATGAAAAGGGTATCCAACGTAGTCTATTGGTTTTGATTGAAAACTACTATTGGTTAAAGATTTTAATTGGTTAAAATCAGATTTTAGATAATTGTTTTTTTTGCTAAAGTTGTTGAAATTTTTCTAAGTGTTGGAAAGAAAGTTTTAATCAATTGTTTTACCATTTAACTTGTTATTTCATTGGTTTAACTCACTAGAAAAATTCAATCATCTGTTTTGACATTTTAGGTAACTGTTTGTTTTTGGTTGCACACATTTATTTCATTTTAGCTTGCTATTTTGACAATTTAATTGACTATTTTGTGCCTTTTTTGATTGGTGATCATTGTTTCATAAAAATACTCATTATTTCCAACTTGTTTTCAAAAGGATCAATAGTTCAATTCACTCCCCTCTTGAACTTCGGCCAACATATTTTTCAACAAAAAAGATTTAACCTAACCTCAACAATAAGAAATTTAACTTATCATAGGCATGAGGAAACTAAACATTACAAGAAGAATGATGAAATAAGAAGATTACTCCAAACGAAGCTTAATGACACCTTCAAGAGTCAATTTCGTTTTCTGTTCTAGCCAAAGATGTCTAACCCTAAACCCCAAAAATCTATTAATTAAAATATGAAAGTCGACACTTACACCTGCGTCGAGCGCCTACTGGATTCTGTTACTATTCCAGTACTGGGCCCAACCAGTGTTGAGCTCATCTTCCTAGACGAAGCGCCACCATCGCTTCTTTGCTTCTAGGGTTTCTCCAAGTTGGGTCTACGTGATTGGCTAGGGCTTGACTTTATTTTCTTCTTTTTCTCACTTCTTTAAGGTTTCAATTAATTCTTCTCATCCAATATTTTTCTGATAAATTTCATTAAAAAATTGAATTAATATTAAATTCTTCTCTTAACTCTCATAATCAATTATTAACACAAATTCAATTAAAATTGAGAATTAAACATATATAAAAGTTGATTTTAGTCTTAATTTAAGTCTAAAATATCATGTAAATTGACTCTACCAGTTCACGTAGACTAAATTAAGAAAAAGGGAAAAAGTGTTTTTTTATGGAATACTAGCCCATTATGCAACTTAAATAATGCATTCTTTTGCATAAAATTTTATGGAGATTGAAAACCAAAAAGCGAGTGTCTTGGGTGAAAAAAAAGGGCTATGAGAGAGTAAAGAAGAAAAAATAGTAATATGTGTGTCCTGTACAAATTTGTTCAGAGAAGCTAGCTTGGAGAAGAGGTTTTATACCCATCATCCTGTGTATTTGGTTCTCTCTTATGTCTAGCTAGATACCCATCAGGGTTTTCTTTTACTGTTATCTACCTTGTTGTTGAAGAGAATATTTTTTATTGGTCCTTGGAGGCTCCAAGAGAACTTTTGGTGTACTCATTAATTATTATTAGTGAAAGTTTTACTGGATTAGGTCTTTGTATTAAGGTTTTCCCACATTAAAAACTAGTTCATTATAGCTCTTGTATTTTCAATAAGATCACTTGAATAGCTTGAATGAATTTCCTTGCTCTTTCTATCATTCTTTACCTTCAATCCCTTTATATAGCTTTTCAAATCTCTCCTTTTATACTTGAATCAGTTAAGTTTGGATTCTGCAGTATCTTTACGTCTTCATCTTTTTATAGACATATGCTCAAAATAGAAAACTTAGATTTACAATCTTTGAATATGTTTTTACTTTGAATATATTTAAGAAACTAATTTCAAACTATTTGCAATACGAGTTAGTAAAAAAACAAATTAAGAAAACAAAATAAAGAAATCTAAATATGGGTTAGTAAGAAACAAATTAAAAATGGAATCAAAAAATATTTTTGTTATATACGTTATGCTAAAATTAGATTAATTTATATTTTCATTTATTCAAAGCACTACTGATAAAAAAGAATTTAAAAATATTCATAATATATGACAACTGATAAAATATGTTCAAGCAAGATAATTCTTAAAAAGATATTCTTGTTTCCTGAAAACATGTTAATATATTTTTGTTCCACAAAACTTGAAGATAAAATCTTTTAGTTTTCAGATATTATATTACTTTGATTAAACACATTTTTAGCAAATATATGTATTTTGAAGATTTGTTTTCATTTTAAACCAAACTTGTTACATGTTCAAGTTGTTTACACTACAAGAAAAAAGTTATCTAGACACCAAATTTAGCTATCAAATAAAATGGTTGCTAATTGTGACCAAAATAACTACCAAATTAGGTTTTGGTTGCTAAAATTAAGTTAAGATAATTGGTATCTAACATTAGTTACCAAGATTTTAGCCACTTATATTACTAGATTCTAAATTAGTATTTAATTAAATTAGTGACTAATTTTATCATTTTAGAGACCAATAAATTAGTTTCTAAAATCAATTTTTATTGTAGTGTCATCAGACCATCTATCATAATCAATTCATTAGACCTTTCGGTATGAAAAAAAGTTGTAATCACTTAGTTGTCCTACTACATACTGCAATTGTACAAAACACTTTTAGATCATTGAAATCACAAATAGAACATTTAGTTTGTTTTTGTTATTATTAAACATAAATACCACATATTATCTTTCGCTCATCAGACTGTCTAGTATGATATAAATTGTCCATGGACTCAATAGACTGTCTAGGGACTTAATAGACCATCTAGGCAAATCATCTAGATTATCTAGGGTCTTAACACTTAAGGGAGAGATGATTGAGTTTAGAAAAGAGAAAAAAATTATAAAGAACAAAAAAGTTAAGCTTAAATTGAGTTGGTGTTAAGAGAGAGCAGTGTCAAGAAGCAAATGATGAATAAATAGATGAAGAAGAAGTTTCTTTCTTTTATTTTTGAAAAACATATTATAAAAAATATAAAGTCTGAATTTATTCTTTGATTCATTTATTCTTTGATTCATTTATTCATTCTTTCTCACTGTAGATATACGCACTCAAATAAGATTATATCTTCTTGATGTAATCAAATATAATAAAAATTACTATTCAGTTACCAAGTTTGAAACCCATTTAAACTTATGATACATTGCTTATATATTTAAGTTTGATCATTTTTCAAAAGTGTTTAAGAAAACTTGATATGTTAACCTTTTATGAAAACTCTTATGTTCAAACTTTATTGTTTTAAGCACCATCAAAACATGGTAGATTGTTAGAGTAAATTCAAATATATCCATATTTGTTTTGATCAAACAGACCCATATTGATTTTAATAAAGTGTTGTTAAACAACAAAGTGCAAAAATGAATATGCTTCGTTTGTAAGACAATCTTTTTTTTGAACAGATTATCTAAGAGTAGCGTGTTTTGTCTAACAGACGATATAACATATGTGTTCTCTTACTTCATTTGATAAAAAGAGAATTTGTTAGACAACATGCACACAATTTCTAAACTAATGTTGTACCTACTGAAAACCTTTATGAGTTTATCCTGTGTTGTAAAGAATGTTCTCAACTTTATGTCTACCAAGAATATCTCAAACAAAACATGTCAACATTAAATATTTCTTGAAGGATCTGCTAAATTTGTTTCATGCCAACACATATTACGTCTCATGTCAACTCTAGAAAGATTATCTACCTTGTACGATCCTATGCTTTACTCCACTTTGGTTGAAAGCCCTTTCATTGAGGCTTGATAAGTCAGGTCAACTATCAAGATGTTGCTTAAATAAGAGATAACTATATGATGTTGTATGGAGTAACATTTAATTCATCTCTGCATTCATGCGTGAACACACGAAGGCTTGAAGTTAAAGTTTTGAATTGAAGTTTCTCAACGGGCATAAAATGATTAACAATAACTCTTTTCTCAACTTCATATATAAAGAAATTTTCTAAATTGAAGAAACATAACGAAGTAATCAAGAGTTATCAAAACATTGCAAAATTTATTTATAAAAGCTTTAAGTCCCCAAGCTTCATAAGAACAATATTCGTATTCATTTAGTAAACTAGTAGAATGTTTAAACCTTGTATTCATTGAAACACGCTTCTCTACCTAGTGATTAAAATTCTATGATCTTTTAAATTAGTCCCTCTTTTTATAGAACTCATAGTTAGGAGTAATTGTTGATGGAATATACCCCATCCACCTTTGTTAAAGAATAAAAAGGAAAAAGTGCCAAATGATATATTAAGAGCTTTCTAGAAAATTGGGCTCATTTGAGCTTGTTTGGGCCTCCCACCAGCCGTTCGAGCCCGAATGCAACTGTGAAGAGATCACTCTAGAAATCATGGAACATAAAGAAAAATTCTTTTACTTGTATATATGTTTAAAATGGCTTAGAATAATTTAGACCTTGTATTTGGGCCAAGAAGAATAAGGTTTGGGTCTTATATTTGGGCCATGGGTAGAATATAATTAGAATAGGATAGTATAATCCATCTAGGGTTGCATTTGGGCTTTCTAAAGCCCAATGCAAACCCTAGAATTTCCAAGGCATGAAGTTGGTGCACAAGAAGCTACACACAAAGTAAGGAACATATTAAACATGTGTCAAATGTGAAGAAGAGGCATGGGAAACGTGAAGGCCACATGTCATGCTCTCATTGGCTCTTTCAGATCTAGGGTTTTATTTTTTAATTTGAATTTTCTAAATATGGGTTCACTTTAGGCTGACCTTAGCATTATAAATAAGTGTGCTATCCTATTGTATTTTTCATCATGGAATGAGTAGGGAAATGTTGTCCAAATTCAACTTCAGTTATTCTTATGGTCATTTCTAAGTTAGCTCATCTTTTTTTAGTTTAGCCTAGGTACCTTATGAGAGTTAGTCTTACCTCTCTCACGTCTCATTTTTCCTCTAGACTACTTCATCGAATCCGTGAATTATGCACTACATTCATTACTTCCACTCCTCCTCCATACTCCATTCAACTTGAAACTCCAAATTAAGCAATGAGCCAAAGCCGATTTCCATCATTTGCTTTCCAAACAATACTCGAGTCTAGCTAGGAGTAGTTGCGCTCCAAAAGCTTTGCAATAACTCCTTTCTTAACTCTATATATAAGGAAAACTTCTGACTTGAAGAAACATAACAAAGTAATCAAGAGTTGTCAAAAATACTGCAAAATTTGTTAATCAAAGTTTTAAGTCCCTAAGCTTCACAAGAACATTGTTCATATTCATTTAGCAAATTGGTAGAGTGTTTAAACCTTGTATCATTGAAAGGCATGTTTCTTTACCTAGTGATCAAAATCCTATGATTTTTTAGATCACTCCCTCTCCTTATAAAACTCTTAGCCAAGAGTGATCACTTTCCAAATAATAGTTGAGTCTAGTCAAGAGTAATTATGTTCGAAAGGATTTGTAAGAACTCTTTTCTCAACTCCATATATAAAGAAATCTTCTAAGTTGAAGAAACATAATGAAGTAATCAATAGTTTCCAAACACTACAAAATTCTTTTATCAAAGCTTTAGGTCCCCAAGCTTCACAAGAACATTGTTCATATTCATTTAGCAAACTAATAGAATGATTAAACCTTGTGTGTGTTGAAGGATGTGTTTCTTTAATTAGTGATCAAAATCCTATGACCTTTTAGATCACTCCATCTCTTTATAAAACCTTTAGCTAGGAATGATTGTTTTCTAAATAATACTTAAGTCTAGTTAGAAATACTTGCCTTACAAAGAATACTTTAGTTTGTACTAGCTAAAAATGATTGTGTTCCAAATAATGATCGGGTTTTAGCTAGAAGTGGTTGTGTTTCAAATAATACTTGGAATTTTAGCCAAGAGTGATTGCATGTTTGAATAATACTTGGATTGTTTTAGTCAGGAATGACTAAAGTCCAGAGAATACCCGTTTGTATCTTCACAACATTAATCTGTTTAGTGGAACTTGATCAAATTGATAAAAAATTAAACATAGTTTGCATTTATAAACAAACTAGTATAAAACCTTACAACATAATTTTTCTTTCCTTATGCTTGTTTTAAATTGCTTGTTTTGAATCTACATTAACAATAGAAGGATAGTTCTTAAAATGACAAGTTTTACAAATGTTTTTAACTGATTGTCAATTATATTAAAAGCTTGTATTTGTCATCACTATATTATACATAACTTTGTAAATTTAAAAAAAAAATTTAATATACAATTCAACCATTGCTTTCTGTGTGTTTGACTTAATTTTCACAATATGACTTCATAAAGTGAAGGATATTCCAATGTTACTCTCTCTCGTTTATAGAAAAAGTAAGACATTAAAAGTGTAAGCTTGTAAGCTTTTACATAGAGTATAGATTGTAGTTGTGTGTGCTTTCCATGCATATGTCTTCATCTTATATTTGTAGTTTCTCAAAAAGTGATTATTGTATGACAATCTTAATCTTGATTTATTTTTTGTAATTTTGATTTGGTATATCATTCTAAGACTAAAAATGTCAAGTATTCTTTGTTGTCACTTCTGACTATAAATTAAAAAGGTAGAACCTAAAAAATTACTTTTGCTAAAAAAGATATACAATGAAACTTCCTTAAAAGTAGGACTTACACAATAAAGGATATTACAATGTTCTTCTCTCTTTATACATAATTTAGACATAAAGATTATAACCTTTAAAGTTGATTATAGAATGTATTTGTGTGTGTTTTATGTATAGATCTATATATTATATTTATAGTTGCTTAGAATATTAACTTATATGTTGTAATTCTGATTGCGTATATCTTTAATCCTATTGTGCAAAATCACTAAAATTAGCTTGAGCATTCTTGCTTGTGTACATCTTCATATGAAATTATTTGTTTTCTTTTATTTTTATACTTAATATAAAAGCGAAAATAAACACAAGGCTTGGTATCATAAATAATATTTTCCTTCATTGATCAGATATAACATAAGTAATCCACTTAATTTAGGTATATTCTTTTTACAAGAAAACATCGAAATAACGTCAAAGTTTTTGTGTCGGTCAAATGGCCGACACAAATAGTGTCGGCCAAAGTAACAGTTTTTTAAGTCACACTTAAAGTGTTGATTCGACCTACGCAAAAGTTATGGCAAACATTTTTTTAAAAGAAAAAATGTATCAGCCAGGTCCATGAAAATCAAAAAAATATTTCAAGAAAAATGTGTGTTGGGGCGGCTTGGCCCACGTTAACTGTTGTGTCAGCTTAGGCCACGCTAGGTGTCATGTTGACCTAGCCCACGCTAGGTGTTGCGTCGACCTAGTTCAAGCTACCTGAAAAAAAGTTTTTTATTTTTTTATTTTCTTGTGTTTGTGTGTAGTCAAGTCACCAAAAATATAAAAAATATAGTTGAAATTAAATTGAATTTAGAAAAATTAAAATTTAGGAAATATAATATCAAATGAGAGTATTATTATTATATTAGTAAAATGTAAAAGTAATGCAAAAAGGTAAGAAAAATAAGTTAGATGTAAGTTTGTAAATAAAAGAATAAGTTAAAAAATAATTATGAAATTTATTGTTAAATAATGAAAAAAAATTATAGATTTAATGATATATATTAAGATTTGTTTAGTTTTTTGTAGTATAATTAATAGAAGAAAAATATCAAAATATTAAAAAAATTATAATAAAATCAAAGTAATGTAGTTAATAAATAAGCGAGGAAAAGTTATTATGATTATTTATTAATATATTGATGAAATAAATTAAAAAAATATTTGTTCATAACTTTTAAAATTTAATTGAATAATAGTGTAATCATAAAATATAAATGAATGATAGTTGAATGATAAAGTTGAAGCATAAAATATGAGTGAATATAATATATAGATGTTAAATGATACTTAATTTGTTCAAATGCAATGTAGTATGTGTATTACTTACTTACGATGGTATGAATATGTTATATTCTCCCAAATGTATGTTATAATATTTTTGTCAAAAAATAAATAAATAAGAGAAATAAATGTTGTAATGACTCTAGGTGTGTAATTGAGTTTTAGATTTGGCCAGAAGAAAGGTGCCTTAATTAAATTAATTTAGTTTTATTTTAATTGAATTTGAAATGAAACTCAATCAAGGAGGAATGAATGTATATAGCAACATAAGAGACTCTTCATTTGAAATTGGTGTAGAGCTTCATTTTAAATGGTGTAGAGTAACAAAAGTGTCTTAATTAGGGCAGCATAACAAACTCTTAATTTGAAATGGGTGGGCAAAAGAGACTCTTCATTTGAAATGGGATTGGAAGGAGAGTGAATGTGCAAATCAACAGAAGAGACTCTTATTTTTTTAATTTTAATTATATTAATTTTAATTAGGAGAATTGGGTGGTGTTATATTTGCAACATATATAACACGATCAGAATTTAATTGCATTAATTTTGAATAAAATTAGGTTTATACAAATACATTCACTCAAGAAGGTGAACAATTTCATACAGAAAAGAAATTATTTTAAAGTGAATTAAAGTTGTAGATAAAAAATTATGTAAAAAATATTTGTTCAAAAGTGCACGAAATTTTGTTGTACTATGAATGAATTTATAAAAAATTCAAAGTAGTTGAATTAGTAGTGAGAAGACAGTTGAAAAAAAAATGCAACATCTCAAAAGGTTGGTTATTATATAACATAGTTAACATGTATGATTTAGTTAATTAATTTTTGTTGTTGAAAATATATTTTGTGAAATAAGTCATACTACCTAATTACTAATATAAGCAAATCAAAGTAATTTTTTTTTTACATTTACATAACATAGTTAAGTTTAAGAATTAGTGATCTACATATTATAATATTTGATTTTAATTTGTACTTATAACTTCATTTATATTTATAAAATATATCCAAATATTATGTTGAATATTAATAATGTGATATAATAAGAGTATAACACAAAAGAAATTGATGATTATAATTTATATTTATTAGTATAATGTTATTATTTGATTTGATTAGAATGGTCAAATTTTTTAATAACATAGTAAAACATAATATAAGAAATAGAAGTAAATCATGTTGATATGAAATAAAAATTTGAATTTAATAAAGAATCTTTACTTAATAAAGATATATTAAAAATATTATAGTTTAATTTTATTAATTATAACTCAATTTAATTATAATTTTATTAATTATAAAAAAATATTAAATGGATATTAATTATATTTTTAAAATTTTAAAATGAAAGTTAAAGCATAGTTTGGCGAGATTCAATTTGAGTGATTGGGGAGAAAATTAAAAAATTAAGTAAATTCGTAATATAAAATTGTCTTGCTTCATAATCAAGAGATAGAAACATTGTTCGAACAATGCTATTCTTACAAGCAACAACAAAGTGTTATCATCGACTTGTTATCATCGACTTTACGCATGCATAGGAAAGGGATGGAATTTTCATGAGTTTGCATATGCATACTCTTCACAATAAAATTTTGAAATTACATAAATATAATTTGTTTAATTCTATAGGTAGATTAAATGTGTATAATTAGTAACATAATTAGCGATTTTAATTATGTTACAAATTAATTTTAGATGAACAGATACAAGTCACCAATTTTTGAATTCATGTCACCAAAATTTGTAATGATGACAAGTGCACCAGTCGCAATATAAGTAATAAAATTACTATTCTTTCCAAAGGATTTGTATAATATAAAACAATTAAAACACTTATATAAATTCAAATTCAAGATAAATTCAAATTTTAATAAGATATTGAGAAAATTAAAAAGATCATTTTTATATTTTTATCCACAATCAAAGACAGAAAAATGTTTGACAATAATATGATAAACTTGTCAAATTTAGTTCTCACCAATCTTCACTCTCATGTATTACAAAAGTTATCTTCTTTTCTAACAATCATCAATGTCAATCCATGAAATTACTTGCAGATGAGCCTGGAGATTATCTATTAACCGTCAATTCCTTGTCAATTATATAGATGAATCTTGCATTTGACATGGATCTTAATGACAATAAATGAATACACTTTATTCTTATACATGAGCTTTCATCTGGTAAATTAATTCAGATCTAGATTCAAAAGATATTTTCCAATACTATTAAGAATCAATAATCGAGACATGGATGTGCACGAAGCATAAGCACAAAATTAATAAACTGGTGAATTGAAAGAAAAAGCATTTATGATAGGACATAATTAAGCATAAATATAATTACACGAGAGTTCAAAAAGGATTTAACCTGGCCCCATCAACAAGAAATTTAGCTCATCATAGACATGAGAAAACCAAGCATTACAAGAAGAATGATGAAATAAGATTACTTTAAACAAAGCTTAAAGACGTCTTCAAGAGTCAATTTCATTCTTTGTTCTAATCAAAGATGTCTAACCCAAAACCCCAAAAGTTTAATAATTAAAACGAGAGTCGACGCTTAGACCCGGCATAACATTCTGCGTTAGGCACCTACTGGATTCTATTACTATTCTAGTACTGGGCATGTTCCTGTGTTGGGTGCCACTACCGCTTCTTTACTTCTATGGTTTCTCCAAATTGGGTCAACGAATTGACTTGTGTTTGGCTTTATTTACTTCTTTTTCTCACTTCTTCAAGGTTTTAACCCTAGTTCTTCTCCTCCAATATTTTCCTGATAAATTTTGTTAAAAATAAATTAAATTAATATCAAATCATTATCTTAACTCTCATAATCAATTATTAACACAGATTCAATTAAAATTGAGAATTAAGTAGATTTTAAGTATAATAAGAGTTCATTTTAGTCTTAAATTAAGTCCAAAATATCATGTAAAATTGACTCTATCAGTTCATGTAGACTAAATTAAGAAAAATAGAAAAAATTATTTTTCTATGGACTACTAGCTCATTATGCAACTTAAATAATGCACTCTTTTGCGTCAAAATTTTTATAGAGAGATAGAAAAGCAAAAGGCGAGTATCTCCGGTGAAAAAAAAAAAGGCTATAAAAGAGTAAAGAAGAAGAAAATAGTAATTAGTGTGTCCTATACAAAGTTTTACAAAGAAGCTAGCTTGGAGAAGAGGTTTTATACCAATCATCCTACGTATTTGGTTCTCTCTTATGTCTAGCTAGATACCCATCGAGGTTTCCTTGTATTGTTATCTACCATGTCGTTGATGAGAATATTTTCTATTGATCCTTGAAGGCTCCAAGAGAACTTGTGATATATCTATTAATTATTATTAGTGGAAGTTTTACTATATTAGGTCTTCGTATTAAGGTTTTCCCACATTAAAAACTAGCTCACTATAGCTCTTGTAGTAAGATCATTGGAATATCTTCAATGACTTTGCTTACTTTTTATCGTTCTTCACCTTCAATCCCTTTATATAACTTTTCAAAATATCTCCTTTTATACTTGAATAAGTTAAGTTTAGATTTTGCAATATCTTTATATCTTCATCTTTTTATAGACATATGTTCAAAATAGAAAACTCAGATTTATAATCTTTGAATATGTTTTTACTTCAAATATATTTAAGAAATTAATTTCAAATTATTTATAATATGGGTTAGTAAAAAACAAGTTAAAAACAGAATCAGAAAATCTAAATATGGTTAGTAAGAAACTGTTAGCACTAGTGGACTGCTGCAGTGATTTGATGAAGCCAACCATGTGTGAAGAAGTTCAAGACCTATGATCATATGTGGAATGCATGAAGATTCATGAAGATTTGAAGCTTGGTCTAGAACTTAG
>Ga0209489_106573_pt1 | contig 18508 bp, 13 predicted proteins | sample SiratrowhiteBW_FD_187527 | JGI IMG/M metagenome (GOLD analysis project Ga0209489, IMG submission 187527) | Root nodule microbial communities of legume samples collected from California, USA - Siratro white BW (SPAdes) (version 2) | ecosystem: Host-associated > Plants > Roots > Nodule | place...
AAAAAAATAAAAAAAAAAAAAAAAAAGGAAGAAGAAAAATAGCAAGGCTAAGAATTGATGAATTGAGGAATGACGAGAGATGTGGATTTTCCCCTACCTATATATGTAGTGTTTGCTTTGGCACGGAGTTGAACTTGCGGCGCAAGTACTTTGGGATAAACTTGTACGCCAAGTACTCATGCATGGTGAAAGGAATGAAAATTTTGACAACTCACTCGCATTAAATATACTAAACAATGCATTTTTTAATCATTTAAGAGTATTCCCGTTTTTCTTCTTTCACGTTGAATTTTTATAGACATAATTTATAATTTGTTAATATTTTAAGGTTCTGAATAATTTGAAGCTACATTAATTACTTTCTATCTAAGAGTTTGGTTTCTTTCATGTTTATCATTTGATTGTTTTATTGTTTGACTTTTGAGCATTTATAGGAACCTTATATATATATATATATATATATTTAATTTGTAGGCCTCCGATGGTAGAACAAAATAGAAACCACCCACGTGAATTCAAGCACGGAGTTCTGAAAATAAAGGTAAATAAAATGTAAAATGGTAAGAGTATCTACAATTCAAGTTATTTATTTTAATTTTATTTTGTAATATCGCATAAATTTAAGTATTTTATAAAAGTAATTATTCTAGTAATAGGTCTACTGAAGTCAGTGTATAATTTTATGGATCTTACATGTGTAACTACTGCACTAGTGCATATAATTATTTAATTACATATCAACAACTAGTTTACGTTGAATAAAAAGGCGAAAAAATGAAAGAACTATGTATATGGATTCTGCTATATATTGTTGTTTTTTCATGAACTTTTACTTAAGATTTTATTTAAACAAAAACAAATATAGTTTATGAATTTTTTTCTGGAGTGACAATATTAAATATTTCCATTTTTTGTGTTTTTTCTTTCAAATAGTCATATAAAGTAAAAAGCGTTAATATAGGTATTAGATTCTAATATATATATATATATATACATATATATGATTTCATAATTGAAACTTTGGATAAACAATATCTTAAAATAATCTGATAGACAAACATTGGAAAATAAATTTAAAATACTACCAATGTTTAAAGTTTATGATTAGTTAAACGTTAATTAAAAAGATTTTGAAAAGAAATCTTAATTCAATATCAAGTAAAACGAACATTAATCAAAATTAAAAAAATAAAAAAGTGACAAAGAATGTATATTGCAATAGAAGTTTAGTAAGAAAATATTAAGCCTTTAAATAATTCATACACAAAATTGGTGTTTCATTTGTCATTCCCATTTTTTTATCATAAAAATATGAATACTTGTACATTTAGTTCATCCTTATAAAATTATGTTAAATTTCTCAATATCGATAACTTTTAATATGAATTCTCGAAACAGTACACCCATACGTTTTTTTATTAGAATAACTCTTTACTTGAGTATACAAATCCTCCTTTTTATTAATAATTTATCTCTTTCTATTTTTATAATTTATCAAAAATAAGTCTCTCAACATGCCATTTTGTTAGTATAATTGGTTCTAAAAGTTGAAAATCAAATAAAATCATTAGATTTTTCTCATAGAGAAGTATAGTAAACGATTTAGTAAATAAATAACCAAAATAATACAACACATATTTATATTGGTTTATCAAAATTCATGAACTATGTCTAATTTTCTCGTAAGGAAAAACTTTAAAAATTTCACTAGTCAAATCAATTTATTACAATGAGTATCAACAACTCTTGGTTATAGTAAATACATAAACCACTCTTGGTTATTCAAGTACACAAATCACTCCTGCCTATAACCAATATACCTACTACTCATGGTTATCCTTTGAGACTTTCCATATAAACAAAAGAACAACCTATCAAAGATATATCATTGTAAGCTCGCCTATAACCAATACACCTACTACTCATGGTTATCCTTTGAGACTTCCCATATAAACAAAAGAACAACCTATCAAAGATATATCATTGTAAGCTCACTGGGAAAACTTAAATACATGAATGATTAAAGGTTTTCACACTCTAAAAAAACACTTAAACAAAAGAATACTATAAGGTTGTAAGCACTTGTATTTCTCATAAATTCTTATTCTTTCTCTTCATCTTGATGCCTTTATATAGAACTTTCAATGTGACAGTTGCATCACTAAAACGGTTAAGATATGATAACATTTTTCAGTTACCAAAATCTTGTGTTCATTCCTTAATACTCGTTGATTAGAAGTTTCATATATGAAAAGTTTTGATCGTAACGAGCTTTTGATTTCTATTGAATTGGAAACAATTCAAACATATAACATGATTAAATGTTAGCTAATAGCATATTGCATTTCAAATTATTTTTGCTTTGGATTTCTAATGTGAAATTGAGAAGTGTCGACATCAAATTTTGTCCCGTTGAAAAAAGAAAAAGAAAATATTTTACAATACGAACCCCAATTTTTACTATTTGCACCCCATTTTATTTCATCTTAAGCCCAATTTTCAAATTCACATGCCCATTTCCCTTGTTTTCAAAAATAATAATAATAATAAAAATATAAAATATAAAACAAATAAAAATGATAAAAAGAAAATAAAAAAGCGAGGAAAACGAAAAAGTAAGTAACGCAGAAATGCGAATTGGAAAAGTTAAAGGCTGACGTGGCACGTTCTGAATGGGCATGCACTGTTCATCTCCATTTTCGTTTCTTCTTGCCGTTTCATTTTTTACCATGCACCGTTTCATTCCAACTTCTCTACATGCGACTTGTGAAACTAGAAGAGCTAAAGCGACAAACCAGTGCCTCGTTGTTTTTCATTTTAAAGAGCCATACACTGTGCTGTTTCGGTTGGGCTCCCACACATGAAACCAGATAGGGAACAAGCTTATAAAAGAGAGCAACACTTCAAAAAAGAGGGGGAGAATTCATTTGGTCTACACTTTTTGGAGGACTTTTGGCACTTGAAATAGAATTCATTTTTTGAAATTGAGAGAGGGGGCAAGAGACAGTGAGTGAGAAGAGAAAGTAGAGCGTTCGTTGGAGAAGAAGAAGCTTTCGTCGGAAAAGAGGAAGTAAAAAATTGAAGAACGCATTGTTTTTGGATTTGGATTCTTCCAAGTAAGTAATGTTCCTCTTCGTTTTAATCGATTAAATTTATGCATCATATATAGTTTATCATATTTTGCCAATTGCATTATTCATCTTCTTCGATTAAATTCACGGTTCATTTTCCATTTTCGATGCGTGAATAATTTTTGAGATGTTTTGAACCTTTTGTGACAAAAACTTAGTGATAAATATAATTTTTTTCACAATTGATATATTAGTTGTGACAATACTTTTATTTATCAAAAATACTACTTGTAATAGTGACAAATTTTAAAAAATGTCACCAATATTATTTAGAATAGTGACAAAATTAAAAAAATGTCACAATATTTCATATTTAAAAATTACACATTAATGCGTATAAATTAATAATTATTATATAATATAATTGTAGGAACAACTAGCTCCAGAAGGGGGGTTGAATGGAGCGTGAACTCAATTTGCTATAAATAGAAACCACCAACCAAGGCAAAAATATATAAGCACAGATAAAACAGTTTTATACTGGTTTACCCTAATCTCTTGGGCTACGTCCAGTTCTCCCTTGAACAAACCGTTCAAGAGGTTCCACTATTCAGCAAATAGTTACAACGAGTACACAAACCTCTCCAGGTTACAACGAGTATACAAACCTCTACAGGTTATCACGAGTACACAAACCTCTCCAGGTTATACCAGTCTCAATCTCCCCCTAAGATCAAGACCACTCAAGATTGAAATAAACACTTTCAAAAGAGAGAACAATCAAAGCTCACAAGGGTTTACTTCACAATGGTGAAGAATTACACAATGGTTTCAACAACCCAAAACTCTATATGCTCTCTATAGCAGATTGACAATAAACACTCAGTATATTCTCTTCAAATGTATTGTCCGATGTTTTTCTCTTTTCGCTTCTCCTTGTATTTTCTTCAACTTGAACTTGCTCCTCTATATATAGCTTTTTAGAAACTAGCCGTTGGGATGCTTGAACAGAGCAATCTTGACTTTCTGATGTATGGAGCTCAAACTGGAAATATTTCTCTAATATTTAAAACTGCATTAAACTTGATTAATTCTGTATCAGAAATAATTTATTATAACATAGATAAATTATATCTGGGATACTCATCAATAATTTGAATAATTTCTATTATGAACAGATTTGAATGTTAATGCACATCATGATATAAAATCAATTAATCACATCTAATTAGTCTATAATAATTTGAATAATTTCCGTTATGAACAGATTTGAACGTTAGGACACAATATGATATAAAATCAATTAATCACATCTAAATAGTCCATAATAATTTGAATAATTTCCATTATGAATAGATTTGAACGTTAGAGCACAATTTGATATAAAATCAATTTAAATCAAATCAATAATACATAAAAGTAAATAGTAAGAAAACTTATCTCTTTATGGACCATGTGTCTCCTGCTTTAATAATAATAATAATGTTAACTACGCAATGTATATAAGTCATCAAATATAAATATATACTTGAGTTTTGTTATCATCAAAACTTTATCAAATGATTTGATTCTCTAAAGGGACTTTGGACCGTCTAATGTTCAATAATATCATATAATAATATTTCTAATTTATATTACCAGAGTTTGTTTTTAAAAAAAAAAAATACTACATTTGTTCTACTTTAGAGTTGAACCCATAACCTTTTGTTAAAAAGAAAAATAGAGTTCCATTGTACCATGTTACAATTATGATACTTATTTTGATATTTTATTATCCATTTAGACCTTCATACTTTTTTATTATGGTATTAATAATATTCATTTCAAATTTATTTTTATTGTGTCATTTTAAAATTACAATAATATTTATGTCATAAATTCATTTAAATTTATGTTTTTCTCATAAGACACTAATATTTTTGTAGTTATGCAAGATATTAAATTTATTATTATTTTGTACATTAGTTTTGATTATTTATTAATATAACATATCACTTGATAAAATTATTTCTTTTAATAAAAATATAATTGATAAAAATTTATTTAATGTGTATACATTAATAATGATTATATAACATAAAATATAATATAATTATATTTTTAATTATTATATTACTAATAATTTTTAAAAAAATACTAAATTTGTCTTACTTTACCGTTGAACCCATAACCTTTTGTTAAAGATTTAATTATGGTTCCACTATGCCATTTTACAATTATAATATTTGTTTTGATTTTTCATCCATATACTTATACTTTTATACTTTTTATTATAATATTAATAAATAATATATTCACTTTAAATTAAATTTATTATTTAAATTTAACATATAAAATTTAAATTATCTAAACTATTCTCTCTGTATATATAAATATAAAAGTAAATAATAGTTATATATATATATATAAATGAATGGAAATAAAAAAATAGATATGATTCATTTAAATATAGATCATTGAAAAGAATATAAGTAACTAATAACAAAGTTTGTTTTGCAAAATGATATAAAACAATAATCAATTTTCATCATTATCATCTTCATCAATAATATTCTTTTCTTCATCATATGTGAAATCAATACTTACATCATCACTTCCTTCATCGTCGTCCTCATCAATAACTCCCGTAGACATCATTGAATTTCCATTAGTTGTAGTTTGGGCTAAGTCACTTATATCCAATGAAAACTCATGTTTATCATCTAACGCATTAAATGTAAATGAAATTGAGTCAATGTCTTCGTTTTCTTGACACGCCTCATTTGTATCTTTGGGCATATCATACCAATGTTGAGGCTTTGTTTTCACTACTACTAGCCAATTAGGGTCTTTGGTATCTTTAACATAATACACTTGTTGAGCTTGACTAGCTAAGACATATGGCTCATTAGTCCTCCATTTACGTTACTATTAATTGGAATAAATCCATATTTGTCTTTTCTATATCCTCTCCCCTTGGAATACACATCCCACCAATCACATCTAAATAAAACAACGTTATTTCCACTAGAGTAACCTAATTCAATAATATCTGTCAAGACACCAAAGTAATCCAAATTACCTGTATTCTCATCACCTCTAACTAAAACTCCACTATTTTGTGATATCAAACACATACTCTTAATCCTTTATATTAAACCTCTAACCATTATCAAATAACTTGTATATCGAAGAACACGTGAATCTGGTCCACAAGCCAAGTGGAATAATGACTCATTTATTCTTGTGTCGCCTTCTCTTTTCAAAAACCCAATCTATTAAAAAAAGATAAATGTTCTTAACCTATTTAATAATAGTCAATCAGATTTAAGTAATTCTTACATATTTTTTGAACCATTGAAAAAATTCATTTTCATGTCTTTGCTCCACATTTTTTGAACTTGCTTTCTCCAATTCTTGTTTATGCAATCTGATCATAAAATACATAGTTATAATAAATTATATATAACTATAGTAATATAAATGTGTAATTTAAGAAAATCACTTACTCAATAAAAGGCGAGACTTCATCACAATTTTGGAGAACATAATTTCTTGCTTGCTCTTGTTCTACTACATTTAACTCTCAACATATTTTTTTGCATGCAATGGTTTTCCAACTTGTAAAAAAATTTAAACTTTGATTTATTAAACTATTGTAAATCACCTTCATAATTTCTTCTATATCTATTTAATCTTGTCTCAACTCCATCCAAATATCTCGAACAAAAGTGCACACACTTTTGTGCAATATAAGCTTCAGCAATACATCCTTTTGGACGAGCCTTATTTCTTACATATGATTTGAGCCTATGAAGGTATCTTTCAATTGGATTCATCCAACGATACTGAATTGGGCCAACAATCTTTGCCTCATCTACCAAGTGAATGGGCAAATGGACCAATATGTCAAAAAAGGAAGGAGGGAATATTTTTTCCAACTTACACAAGGTCAAAACTATACTTTTTTCTAGCACGTGTAAAGTGTCTAAACTCAATGTTTTAGAGCATAACTCTTAAAAAAAAAAACTGATTTCAACTAGGGCCTCACAAACATCATTTCGAAGAACACCACGAATTGAAAGAGGGAGAAAGCGATGTAAAAATACATGGCAATCATGACATTTCATCCCATATATTTTCCCCCATTGAACATCTATACACCGAGAAATATTGGATGAATAACCATCAGGAACCTTTAAATCAACTAGAAATTCACAAAATGTATGTTTTTCTTAAGTTGACATGGTATAACATGCATATGGAAATGTATATTTTCCTTCTTCAATCATGGTGGTATGAAAGCTCTGGACGTATCCCCATATGGGCAAGATCAAATCGGGAGTTTATATCGTCCTTTGTCTTTTTCTTCAAGATCTATCAATGTTGTCACAAACATTTTTTTCAATATGCATGACGTCTAAATTGTGACGCAATTTTAGACATCTCCAAATAGGCAACTAAAAAAAATACTTTTTTTCTTCCAATTCTTAGGTAATTGAATTTTTCGTCGCTTCTTTTTCTTGACAAACTTACAAAACATAACCTGTATATATTTATTATTAATAAAAATATGAATATTTAAATACTAATAAAAGAATATAAAAAATAACAAGTTAATGTATAAAGAAAGATAACAAAATAATTACTATTAACTAAAAAATATAAAATATTATTTATTTAAAAATAATTAGTTAATACACTAATTATCTAATTTGTGTATTTGAAATATGTCATTTCATAAACTTATGTCATAATAAGAATTTTAAATATACAAATTTAGTTAATATAAAATATTACGAAAAGAAAAAGTTGTTTTTATCTTTTACTTGAATTAGTTTAGATTTATATTAAAAAATATATTATCTACTATTAATATTTAAATTTAAAAATATAATTAGTTGATACACATATTAACCTAATAAATATATTTGAAATATGTCATTTCATAAACTTATGTCATAATAATATTTTTATATATACAAATTTAGTTAATATAAGATATAACGAAAAGAAAGACTTGTTTTTATCTTTTACTTTAATTAGTTTAGATTGATATTAAAAAATATATTATTTACTATTAATATTTAAATGTAGAAATATAATTAGTTAATACACTCTAATTAGATATTAATCTAATTAATATAATTGAAATATGTTTCTTATGTCATAATAATAATTTTAAATATACAAATTTAGTTAATATAAGATATAATTAACGAAAAGAAAAAGTTGTTTTTATCTTTTACTTTAATTAGTTTAGATTTATATTAAAAAATATATTATCTATTATTAATATTTAAATTTAAAAATAAATTTAAATAAATCAGATAAAAATGATAAAGTATATATTTAAACATTTAATTCAATATTTTAAATCTATTTTTAATTAAGATAAAAATTTTAATATTTAAATTTAAAGAAAATATTTAAATATATAATAAAAAAAGTAATAGTTTAAATAATATTTTTAAAAAGCATATAATAACACTAACCTGGTCAAATTGTTGATATTGTTGAACTATATCATCTCCAGATAATTGTTTAAGAGCTGGATGATTTTCTTTAGTACCACCGAAAGCTTTTGCATTATTTCTCCAAGAATGATTAAGTGGTAAAAACCGACAACTTCCCATATAACAAATTTTTTTCCATTTGGTAAACTTAAGGACCATGTATCCTCGTTACAACAAGGACATGCAAATTTTCCTTTAATACTCCATCCTGATAGATTTCCATATGTGGGAAATCTACACCGATCTCCCATAGTTCTTTCAATTTATAAATCAAAGGTTGTAAATATACATCTATGTCATTTCCAGGAGCTTTAGGACCTAGAATAAGTGTTGACATTATCAAATAAGGATCTTTCATGCACCTCCAAGGTGGCAAATTGTATGAAATTAAAACAACTGGCCACACACTATATGAATTGCTCATATTTCCAAATGGATTAAAACCATCACTTGCTAGACCAAGTCTAACATTACGTGAATTTGCCGCAAAATATGGATATTGTGAGTAAAAATTCTTCCAAGCAATAGAATCAACCAGATGTCTCATTTTTCCATCTTCATTAAAAGGCACATCTTTGTGCTACCTCATCTCTTTAGTGGTGTAGATGTCACATGCAACTGTTGTAACCTTCGAGCTAAAGGAAAATAGCGCATAACTTTATGAGGTATCTTTTTATGTGGATCTTTATATTAGGGAAATTTACAGGTTGGACAAGAAGTTGATTTCAAATAGTCACCTCGATAAAGAATGCAATCATTCATACAAGCATCTATTTTAGTGTAATCATGCCCAAGCTCACAAATAAATTTTTTGAGCCTCAAAGTACAATTCAGGAACTTTATTTCTTTTTGGAAATGCTTTTGTTAATAAAGTAAGTATAACATCAATTGCTTTTGCACTCAAACCAAAAAGACATTTGATATTCAATAATAGAACGATAAATGATAACTTGGAGAAGTTTCTACAACCAGAATATAATTCTTGTTCAACATCCTCTTGTAGTTTATAAAACTTAAATGTTTTTTCATTCATCGTATTATACTTTGAACTTGTTGTATACCTTGTTTCCTTGCTTTCTTTAATATCTTCAACATTAATAGCACTCTCAATATCATGTAATATACTTTGAATCCCATTATTATAATTTTTCTTGTCATCATCTTCATAATATTCCTTCGCTATTTCTCCATGAAGATCCCATATAACATAATCTCTTTTTATCCCAATTGTGATCAAGTGCTCATATATGATTATTTTACATTGAAATAGATTATTGTTGCACTTTTTGTACGGACATCGTATTAACTTTCCTTCCTCAAGATCAGTAATTGCAAATTCAGTAAAGTCTATAACTCCTTTTTCTTATGAAGGTTGTGTTCTATCAGTATTTTGCATCCAACTTTTATCTAATCCCATACCTATTAAAGAAAAATATTATATTAACAATATGAGAAATTCCACAACTAGATGTGTTAAAGTGCAAATGAAAACATGTATTTAAAAAACATGAAATAAAAATTAATGAATGCTCTTATTGAGAAGAAGCGTGAGTCGTCCGAGGTAGAAACGAACTTCAAGATTTTAAGAATGGTCACCGAAATATTGAGTAGAGATCTTCTTATAGAAGATTTTCAAAGGCAATGAGATTTAAGAGATTGATATGAGTACCTAATGAGAAAGATGAAATGAGTACTTTCTAGATAATAAATATATAAGTTTTTGAATTTATCTTAAAATTCTTAAACATAAGTTTGTTACTTTCATTTAGTCAGTTATAACCAAATTAATTATCATGTATATATTATTTGTAAATAATTATTTTACATATATCTTAATAGTGAATAACACATTTAAAATAAAATAAGAGAAATATATTACTTTATTAGAAGATATATAAAAAATATAAATCTTATTTATTAAGATTCATTATAACAACATAAATATTGAAGTATATATTGGTGGAATATATCTTTCAGATCTTAATGAATTTTAGTTCATACTCTCTACAGAGATTTTAATGATATTAACATATTGTGATAACTTGATTGAATAATCTTTATCTATTTTTATCATTTTTCTATTATATCAAATTATTTATTTTTTATATTTAAAAAAATCAATAATTATACTTCAAATTTTAATTTTTTAAAATTAAATTAATAAATTTAATTATATACTAATAAATTAATTAATATAAAATAATTTTTTTTGCCCGTTACTTTGTGCTCAAAGAAATCTGAATAAAACTTTTGCCGCTTTCTAAAATTTTACCGCTTTTTCAGCTTTCCAATCTAAGTGACACCTCCACCAAATTTTTGCCGCTTTCAATTTTTCACATAGTGTGCCTTCCAATCTAATGAGATATTCAAAAAAAATTTACCTCTTTCAACTTTACATATACACTCCCAACTTAATCGTTCTCAAATCTGAAACTCAATCTAAGCCTACCGTTTTTCCAAATCAAAACTGAACACTTGATTTTGATGCTGCAGTGAAGCCCTCGTTTCACAAAACCTTCAACCACGCATTCCCTAAACCGAAGCATGGAAAAGCTTTACTTTGACGCTGCAGTGAAGCCCTCGTTTCACAAAATCTTCAACCACGAATACCCTAAAACGAAGCAGTGAAATCGTGACTACGAAGAATCTCGCAAGGCATCATTTCCTCGTTCACTTCCTAAAAGCAGGTGTCTTGTAGCAGTAGAAGGGTATGTGTCACATTTCTTCTTTAATTATAATTTTATCCTCTCTTCCTATATTTGATTTTAACATGATCTGGGACTGCTTCCTCGTGTTGGACCATTTTGTTAGGATAAGAGAAGAATAGCAGAAGTAATTCTTTGAATACATGTTTGGCGAGTGAGGTCTTACCCAACCCACCCATGCCCACAATAGAAAGTATAGATAACTTGTTGTTGCCTCTTAGAACTTCAACTCCTAGGGCTTGAGCTTGTTCTAACACTAGCTTACTTACATAGTTTTGTTCTGCTGCTTCACTATTTTGTCTACAAGGTTAATCTAAGTAATGAATAAATAAATAGAAAATGTTCTTTTTTGTCAAGATTGCATTGTATAGCTGTGCTGATAATTGAACTCGCAATTTGTGCCCCACAGATGTTTTTGTCATCTAGTTATGTATTTTGATATGTTATCTAAAATGGATAGATAAAAGACAAATGCTATATATATTTGTTGACCATTGGAAATTTTCTGATTTGTTATTATAAAATCTTATGTTATGATATGCGACAAATAGTATCTAAAAAGATAGATGAAAACAGTGGCCTTATATGAAGTTGTTGGCTATTGAGATTTGTTTAGATTATTATTATAAAAGATTAAATAATTCTACACTTCTATATTTTACTTATAAATTTGTTTACAAGATTGCTTCTTAACAAAGAGACGTTGTTTTCTTTCTTTAGTCATTTTTCTCTTTGCTTCAATGAGGAGCTTCAGAAACTTGTTTATATAAGTTTTCATTGTATCACTCAGTGGAGCAAAAAAAATTGAATCTGTAATACACCAAGTTTGCTCCTATCCTTTTCTTTCCTATTATCATCATCATCATCATTATTATTATTATTATTATTATTATTATTATTATTAAAAAGTAGTAGTTGTTTCTAATAATTAACCTAGAAGGGATATAACATCATGACACGCTTCAAACACGCTTCACCCTTTTTTGTAACACTTTGAAAAATTCTAGATGAGTGTTTACGCTTGACATATATCATTCACAGTATGATCTCTTTTGGCAAGTAACAGAATCTATCTCACACATTCTATCTCACATGTTATCATCTTTGACATCAATGCATGCTTTAAGTTATGTATAAAAAATAAATATAAAAGTAAATAATAGTAAATATATATGAATGGAAATAAAAAATAAATATAAAAGTAAATAATAGTTTTGTTCTGCTACTTCATCTAATTCAGTAACCATCTTCACTGTTCTGTCTACAAGGTTAATCTGAGTAATGAATAAATAAATAGAAAATGTTCTGTTTTGTTAAGATTGCACTATTTAGTTGTGCTGATAATTGACATATATATATTGTCATGCTAATTGCAACAAAAATTGTATACTATGTCAAAGAATGGGTATGTTTATATTATAATATTTCTGGTTCATAGGGAAGCAAGCAAGCGAGGTGAGCTAGATTTTTCTGCAGATAAAGCAATATAGAGTGAATATATACATTTATGTTGTGCATGTCTTTTTCCTATGTAGTCAATGATATGATCAATTGTTTTGTCAAATGCTCTATGATCACTTCTTAATGAGAAATATCACCATTGAGGTGGGGACGGATGTGTTGTTTTAGCATTGATATTCATTTTTATTTGACCATTTGTAACAAATTTTGACTATTTATTTATAATCTTTTTGTCTCAAATGTAGGTGAAAAGATTAATAGCAAATATCTAATTGTTTTTCTAAGAGCAAAACATGTCTAGCTATGAAGAACAAAGATTACAAAGAATCGCAGAAAATAAAGCAAAATTCGAGGCTTTGGGATTATATCATACGACTTATTCTTTGAGAGCTTCAATTCAAAATACCAAAAACAAGAAGGAAGAGAAAAGAGACGAAGAGCACGACGAAGAGTATAGGCCGAAAGAAGTAGAAGAATTTCAAGACTCTAGTGAAGAAGATGAAAGATACTGCAAAAAAAAAGAGGTCTATAATGAGGATCTTATGAAATGTTTGTGTTTAGTTTAATTGTGCCAGTAATAGATATATATAATCTAATTTAGATTGATAATGAAACATGATTTAATTATTTGTTAGTTCTAGATAATACTTAACTTCCTCCTCGTATATGTAAAATAATTCTTTCATGAGGCTTTGTTGGGTATATTGAATCTTGCATGTGTTTGTAAATAGAATAGTTTGGTTTGTTTGGATTGGCTGACATGTAGACATTACCGACTATTTTAGCTTATGGCTGCTTTCATACACTTCAATTTATCTATCAAGTCCTACTGCTCATTCTCCATCTATCGTCATTGGCTTTTTCTTCATCTAATAGTTTATCTTATTTTTGAATATATATTTTTCTTTAACTTTTGTGATTTTTTACATTTATATTTTGTAGATAACAAAATCATTAAAATTAAGTTCTAAAAGGGTCAATGCCTCTAAGTTGAGTGATATTGAGCAACTTGAAACAAGTACAGGTACTTAAAGAACATGTTTTTTCTAAAATTAGAAATCTGAAGTGCTTAAATTGGTGTTGATTTATTTTTCTTAATTGAATTTAGGTCAAGATGTTAAGAAGCGACATGGGCACACCATTAATGCGAAACTCCCAAAGAAAAGAGAAAAGTTAATGGTGATGGAGAAAACATTTGATATCCAGTCTCCTCCTTCTTACTTTAAGCTTTGCAGAAAACATGCCAAATATTTCGAGGCTGAAGCAACTGTGTGCATACGGCAAAAGGCTCCTTTACAGGTGAAGACATGGAAAGAGATTTTTGAAGATGATCTAAATATAATGTGGAAACATATGAAGGTTAGTATAATTTGTGCACTTAATTAATTTTGATTTATATATTGAATGTATTTTAACAATGTTCTATTTGATATTTCTTTTAACTTCATGACTTTAGGATGCATTATGTTTGAAGGAAGAAGATAGAAAACATGCATTGAAACAGTTGCAAAACCAATACAAAAACATGCATCACCATTTACATCAAACATACATCGAAAATAAAGGTAGACCAAATGATATACGTCCTGAAGATTGGGATTAGTTAATAAATAATAAATGCAATGATTCTAAATTTAAGGTAATACATTCTTTATATATTTGTATCTCAAGTTTGAAATTTATTTTTTTACATCTTTTATATTATAATATCAAATTATTTCTACATTTATAGGAAAGAAGTTTGAAAAATAAAGTTAGTCGAAGCAAACAAGAAATCAAGTCAATTATTGGCACAAAATCAATTGTCCAAAAGGCATTTGAAATGGTAGGTAATGTTTCTTTTATGTTTGAGTATAAAATTTATGTAAATTTTATGTAAGCTTTATAAGATTTTTTTTTTTTATGTTTCACATATACAAGTTACATTTAGATGAATCCTTGATTAAGCCATGCTTTATAGCTTGTATGGACATTTTAAAGTGTGAAACTGAAACCAATGAAATCATAAGCTGAAAAAAGGGTAGAGCATATGTAGCTATTAACTTGGAACAAATCTATATGGTCCCATGCAACAATAAATATTGTCTCCAGATACATGATAAAGAAATTTTATGACAACATTAACTGTCTTCGTATGGTCCCATGCAACAATAGATACTTGATAAAGAAATTGCATGTTCTGTAATACTATACTATCATTTCTCTCTTATAAATGAGAAATGATTATAATAACCATACCTTTTATCTCTCTTGGAAGTTAATTAGGGCTTTGGTGTTCATTCATAACTTTTTCACCATAGCTAAATTTGAAACCATGGTAGTTTTGGACCCCGTTTTCAGTTGTTGTTGTAAGCATGATCAATATCAAGCATGACCTCGTTAGAATTGCCAATCATTGCACTTTTGAAAATTTGTGGGCCTGAGCTCTGGTTGTTAAAGGACTTCTTAGTTGCAGAAGTAAAAATGTTTGCATCTTTGAAATCTTGTAAGCCCAAGGTGTGATTGTTATAGGAATCTTTACTTGTAGAACTGTTAACCTCACAACAGCTGTAATCTTGCTTTTCGTCGCCATTGTTGTTAAAGCAGTTATCAATTACATAGTCTCTTCCCTTTCCCTTGCCGGTTAATTTCTTCATGACTTTCAACAGCCAATCCAAAGTAACAATTTGAAAAACAGTGAGACATAGAGAGAATACGGGCTCAGAGATGACCCCAAAGACAACAGACAGAGCTGCTATAATGAAGGAAAACACAGATTCTAGATAATTGACTTTTTTTGTTTTGTCTTTGTGTGTTTTTGTTCTTTTATTTAATCTAACATCATATTATCTTATTTTATTTATTTTTAATAGAAAGAAGAATTAAAAAGCGATGAATGGCCAAATGCAGTGGAAGTGTGGAAGGCCACATGAATGAGATATGATGGAACCTGGTGCATTCCTAATGGGGAACAAATTTTGGTAAGTAAAAAAATTACTTTCACTTCTATTGTAATAGATTTAAAATTTATATTTTTATCTTGTTAAAGTTTTACAATTTGAGTGTAGAAATTTGGATTATGGAGTTGACAGAGAGATATCAAAAGTTATTTTACTATTTTTCATATTTTGACGCATGTCATAATATTTTGTGATAATATTGCATGGGACAATCTGAAAAATGTGGGTGAAGTATATCAAGAAGAAATTTCAAGAGCACATGTCCCATTGGTGAAACATTTTAAATTTGTATTGGGAACAAAACCAAATCACTCACAAAGTATAGGAAGTGTGTCAATGACGAAAAGAAGTGTAGAGAGACAATTTATTCAAAGTCAAATGGAGGATGCACAAAAGAGAGCAAATGATTTAGAGTTAGAAGTGTAAACTTTGACCAACGTTATTCAAAAGCAAGAAGAGACCAACCTTCAACTTCAATGTGAATTGCAGTCTCAACGTCAACTAATCGAAAATCACCACCTTGCTATGAAAGCTCAACATGACCAAATGAAGCAAGATATTGAAAGGGAGATGGGACATCATATGGCTACTTTATTAGGAAGTTTATCGTTTAACACTTCAAATGTTCTATCAAGCAAAGTAAGTTGTATTACTATTTATTTTTTTATTAATATTTCTATATCTTTACATTTTAAATTATTATTAATTTTTATATTCATATTCGTGATTTATTTTCCAGGATTAAATTCCTTGAAGATAATATGGATAATGTTTATTGCTCTTTAAGAGTAATAGTAGTTCTAAGGTAAATTTCTATCCGAAGGTTTAGTACATATTAGCCTTCTTGTAGTGTCATTTTGTATTATTTGTGGTAAAATTACATCTTTACTTTGATGTTTTTCCAACCCAAAGTGTTGCACTGTTCCATGTGAATATCTTTTTTTCAAACAATTTACTGCTTTGCATGTTGATGACTACTGCCATGTAAACTTAATAAGAAATTTTCTTTCCCTGCTTTGTTGAAATAGATTGCTTGTAACTGCACAAGAAAGCAAAAAATTTATCTACACTACCTTTAGTCATGCGCCTTATATCTTTCCTAATCCCAATTCCTCTTTTGTACGCTAACAATATTTAGTAAAACAAATTGATATTTATTTATCGCATGGTTTTAATGCACTGTAATGGACATAGACACTATTCCTAGTAGGAGAATTTGTTATAAGATTTTTGTTTGTTATCCAGGACCAAACATTCCTTTGAGCTAGATAAAAAATCTTCTCTACGTCTACCTTTCCTTCTTGAAGATAACTTTATATTCAATTCCTTGTTAAAAATGTTGTTTAGGAGAGCAATGTTGTACAATACTAACATGTGCCCAATTATTACATATATCCCATACTTGCAACCCTAAACGTGAAGAAGAGATGGTTTTTTGTTTTCTCATTTATTTAGCACATGACACATAACGTACTTCCAGTCTCTACCCCTCTATTCTTGATGTTATCTCTTCATATTTCATAAACTCCCTAATATATGTCTTTTACGCATGAAGTCAAATGGAGTTGTAGCAGGATGAAGATGTTTTCAACACATATTGCTTTCATAATGTGGACTTTGTACCATCAAGCTTGTAGGCTTACCACTCAACAAATTCAACCGCAACTTTGGGGAAGCTACCAAATAGTATAGGCTGGAATTTTGAAGGTTGGATGGAATTTATTAGGAATTTGCATGAAGCTTGCAATTTCTAATTGTGAGGAGGTTACAGGGCAAGTGCAGGATTCTCTGATTATGCTAATGTTTTAGATTTAAAAGTCTATGGAGACAGGTTATTGTTGTAGCTCTATTATAGGTGTGGGGCACATTTGTGGTTATGTTTGTATCTCATTCTTTTGTGGTTATTGTTTCTTTCAATGTTGAACTTATATTTGTTATTTGTGTATAAGGGTTGAGATATCCCTGAAATAAACTAGAATTTAGTTTGATTTGATATATTTATATTTCAAGTTCTGGTTATATTTTTTATTTGTTGTATTTTTAATTTGAAATGAATCTGAAATAGATTTGATGCTTGGTGTCACTGATCTTAAAACAACGGAGGTAGTGGCTGCTACTGAATCTGCAATTTCTACTTGTCAGCCTGTGATCCCACTGCTAATGGTAGTGAAACAGATCCAGAGGATGGTGGTACTCATGATGAAAGTGTGGATGATGAAATAGAAAGTAGTGATTATTATAACCATTATAACTTTTATAATAATAATAATGATAAAATATTAATAATTATAAAAAATTCATAGCTAATTATAATATAAATTTTGATAATGAAATACTATCAATTATAATAAATTAATAATAATAGTAATAACTAATTTATATTTTTGATATTTTATTATTGTCCTAATTGTGTTTTATATTTGTAACATTGTATTATTGTCACTATTATGTAAAATTGTTAGTGACAATTTTATTTGTCATAATAAAGCTTAATTTTTAATTTTAGTGACATCTAAAATTATTGTCACAATTGCAACATTGACATGAGTACTAGTGACAATTTAATTATTGTCACAAGATACTAATAGTGACATGCTTTTAATTTATAGTAATGAATGTTTATGTGACTAAAACTAACTTTTTTCGTGATTTCATGTTTATCATTTGATTATTTTATTCTTTTACTTTTGAAAATTTATAGGAACCTTATTTATATATATATATATATATTAATTTGTAGGCCTCGGATGGTAGAACAAAATAGAAACCACCCATCAAGCAGGGAGTTCTGAAAATAAAAGTAAATAAAATGTAAAATGGTAAGATCAGTATCTACA
>Ga0209489_106574_pt1 | contig 18507 bp, 5 predicted proteins | sample SiratrowhiteBW_FD_187527 | JGI IMG/M metagenome (GOLD analysis project Ga0209489, IMG submission 187527) | Root nodule microbial communities of legume samples collected from California, USA - Siratro white BW (SPAdes) (version 2) | ecosystem: Host-associated > Plants > Roots > Nodule | place: USA...
TGTCCATTCAGATTGCGTGGCAAACCTGTAAAAGGTGGAGAAGGTTGGATTTTGAAAGTTGTATGTGGGTTACACAATCATGATTTGGCTGAGACATTGGTTGGTCACCCTTATGCTGGTAGGTTACGACCCGATGAACACGATTTGGTGGTGGACATGACAAAGAGTCAAGTGAAACCAAAGAACATCTTGCTTACTCTTAAAGAGAAGAATGAAGACAATGTCACGACATTGAAGCAGTTGTATAATACCAGGTATACATATAAGAGATCAATTAGATGATCAAGAACTGAAATGCAATAATTGATGGTGTTGTTAGAGCATGACAGGTATTTATTTCGAAATTGTAAATCGGATGTGTGGCATCCGATTCATACCCATATCGTCTTCTCCGACGAAGCTTCACCCCCGGCGACCACCCAAACACCAAATTACCTACTCTAATTATCAATACTACTCACACATTACTAATAAACATAAAAAATTTCTTACCTTTCACTTGTTTGAACCTTCTATTGATATATTTGCCTTCTCTCCTCCACTGTTTTTCCACAATGCAATTCGGACACGCACAGATTCACTAAAGTTGAAGGTGTGACGACGGTGAACAAGTAAAAAAGATGAATCGGATGTTGCAACAATAAACAATAGAGCAATTGAGCAATGGAGCAACTCTGAAGGAAGGAACATGAAACGGATGAACAAAAATGACGCTGCCAGTAGGTTAAGGAGGTGAAGGAGGTGAAGGCATTTACGTATTTTCCTATTTTTCAATTAGGGGTATATTGGTATTTTTCTGTGGTTTATGGAGGTGCAGGAAGAGTGTACTGGAGTGCATAAAGAATTTGTCTAGTTGATTTTGGAATCTCGAGGCCCAAATCATAGTATATATTAATGTGCCAATGCCGCACTTATGTTACTCAATTAAAAAACTAAATAAAAGTGAATATGGATGGATATAATATGCATAGAATAAAGGTTACAAGAGGAAGGAATATATCATTTCAAATAAAAAAAAATCATGAAAAATTCATCCTCAGCTGCACGATTTCTATTCACAGATTTCTTTTTATAAAATAGTACATGCACGATTTCAAAAAAATTAATTCACACCATGATTTTAAAAGAAGTACTCAAACAAAAATCTCGCATCTAAGCTCTATTTCTTCAAATGAATAATTTTTAAGTTCTTATGCATGTATATAATAATCAACCAAAATTCCTATCACTTTTTGTAAATAACTTTAATACAAGAATATAACTAAAATAAAATATAAAAAAGATAAACAATATAATGTAAAATAAAAAATAATCTTAATGTATTTTACCAAAAATTATACTGTGCTTCTTTTATAATACAAAAAAAGTAATCACTAAACAAAATTTTCTCATGTAATATTACAGTTTATTACAATTTATTTAAATCATGAATTTGAGATTATAATTTAAGTATTAAAATCCATTTTTGTTAACCCAATTTTATTTTGAGTTTATTCTTCTTTGTAATGTTAAAATAATGTTATAGTTTGAATCAGAACACACTCATTCATGATAGTTATAACATTTTTGCCCATCAATATCCCTTTGTTTTGGTCATCAAAATGAACATGAACAACACCACTTCTTGGTGATGTATGTTCAAAAAATAACCCACAAATTTACTACTATAAATAACAATAACATATCAAAAGGTGAAGAGAAAAGAGTACCGTGTTGAGATCCCATGTTTTTTAAAGTTTACTGGTCCCATCCTGTTCCCCATATTATTTATCTTATAAATAGACTATCCTCTATTTTTATCAATTATAAAATTCTTTATCAATTAATATATAAGTCTTCTACCACATATTTTAATCTAAAAACTTTTGATTCTTTATGTTTTACTTCTACACTTGATAGCAAAAGAACTAAACTTAAATTTAGAATAAAAAAATGTGTTTTCCTCGAATTCAAAATTAGAATTAAGGGATATATTGTTCTAAATACCAAAAACAGAAAAATAATTTATTAATAAAAAATCTTTTCATACAAAATGACTCATATTCACAATCTTGACAATTAAAAACAAATTGAAAATTTCGTTAAAAAAGATTTTGATTTCTTAAAGAACCTCTACATCATAATATTAATAATAACAATATAGGAACTAAAGCTGAGAGAAATATCAATGAAAATGAGATTGTTTATGACAATAGACAGGTCGTTATACAATAAAAGACAATATGGTAGTGATTAAGTTATCAGAAGCTTCACTAGAAAAAAAATTCTAACATTAGGTAAATAATTCCTAAAAGATTATTATCACTAGGAAAACTGATAAGAATATTGTTAGGACTTTGAAGGTTATAGAAGTTATATTGAGTTGCATTCATTAATATTGTCAGGTTTGTTTTCTGGTACTATTTAATTCAACCGTTAATCTATTCCGCATGATGTAATTTTCTCAAAAATTTAACTTACTGTGTTGGATTGATGAATTAGAATTACAAAATCAAATTCTTTGCAATGTGTTAAATAATATACTGTTAGATGTCGGCAACAATTTTGATGTTACATCACCATCATATGCATTCCTTGGCCAGTTAGATGTTTTAATTCTTATAGCTACAATGTTTTGTGATAGAATAACTTGTTATATTAAAAGGATTTAGTATAATTAATTAATAAATATAAAATGACAACAAAATAATTATAATAAATAAAATATGTTTTAAAAATATTATTTACAATATTGATGATTAAAAATACAAGTTCAAAGTACAATATTTAGTTATATATGAAAGAATCAAGGGCACAGAATGGAAAAAGAACTTACGAAATATGGAAAATCTCTCATTCTATTAATTTTCCTGAAAGTAAAAGACATCCGTGTTCCTTGAGTATATCATATATGATTCTTTTTATATAGATAATTTGTTTCATCACTAGTCATAATTCCTTCATCATCAGACACCTTAAATGCATATAAATGTAAAACCCTAAACCTTAAATACATATAAAAATTAACAACACTAAAATAATATTTCGAAATATTATAATTTTTAAAAAAATTTAAATAATATTAATTGTGATGCAATTAATGTAAGTCAATGTAAAATAAACAATATAATACAGATAAGATTAGTTAGGAGAATATGTAATGTAGTGTTAGTTAGTCCAATTATATAAGTATTTTCCCAAACTAAACAAACCATAAATACCCACTACAGTATAACATTATCCAATCCATTATTACCGTGAACCAAAACATTAACAAAAAAAATAAATATAAGTATTGGAAATTCACGTAAAGATAAAACATTTTAATAATTTATAAATAAATACAACTTATTTAAATTAGTTTTTTAAGATTAAGTTAAATTTAAAATTATTTCTTTAAGATGATATTAAAGTATAAAAATATATAATATGACAGTATCATCAATCCAAATTTAAATCCTTATTTATTTTTTACATAAATTTTATTATAAAATAAATAATTCACTAAAATAAAGGAAAAATTGAGGACAAAAAAGTCATCCAAAATAAAAAAGTATATTAAAAAACAAAGAGAACCAAAACATTAAAAGAAGCCATGATCTTTAAGATAAACATCCCATAGAAAGATCATGTATTTAGCACAAAAAAAATTACTATTTTACCATAATTTAACAAATACAATATAAATTGATCTTCACGAGATAGACAAAGGAATTCCATTTCATGACCGTGTATTAGTAGATTCTGTGCTCTCGCGATACATGACTATCTTACCATCACTATCCTAAAATTTACAAATTGTAAGAATATTATAAGCTTTTTAGTCTGTAACCAGATTTGCCAATTTTATAGATAGGCACTGGTTAAAATTTTAAAGTCTATATAAATTTTTGTCTCAAAATTTGGTCATTTTCAGAATTTCTACTTAAGATAAAGTAGATCCAAAATATATTTCACCCAAAACTTTATCACGCTATTTACTTAATCATTTATAAATGAGTTTATACGATTCAACAATAGTGTAACTAGTGGTAAATATGATGGTTTAAAAGTATTAAAGGAAGAATTTTATATTTTAAAAAATAACGCACAACTCAATGCCAATAATCTCAGCCTTATTGCATTTGAGTTGCAAATATCAAAAATCCATCAACGTCTTTGTATCTAGTAACTCGAAATAAGCACGTTATACCAGCCACTTTGTATGCTTGTCTTCTACATTTTTCATTATGTTGTACTTATAGTAATTTAAGGTTAGCTAGCATGCACTGTCATTGATAGTGGCATGTCAAACATAGTTTTACTATTAATAGATATGTCAGACATAGTTTTATTATGAGAAATGGACAAACGCACCATGCACATGAGTCAATGTTTTATAGTGAGTGTTATTAAGTTAGATTGTGTCATTAGATTCGACCACTAAAAAAAGTTATCATCCCTTACGAAAAAATAAAAAACTAAGTTGGTAGCTTCACGTGAAACTCATTTACTATTAAGTTGGGTTTAACTTATCATATAAAATATAACTAAATTTAAACTATAGAGCATTGGGCTTGAGTGAAGTGTTGGAGGCTTGGAGCTATGGCTAAGAAGTCATGTGACAATATACTATTATTCATCCACTTCACCAGGATCCGATGGACAAAATGTTGGATCTTGGTGCCCATGAACTCACAAGTTACGATAAGATACTTATATTTATTATCAGGATTCAATTATTCTAAAGAGATTAATTTAATAAGAAATCTATTATAAGTGAAAAAAAATAATGATATTTTAATACTCTCTTAATAAATTTATTTGATATTTTTATATTTTAAAAAAATTTAGGATGAGATATTAGGGTGTCATGAATAATCTTTCTTGAGTTTATTTTTTTTAATTTGTTTCTAAGATTCCTTTTTATTGCATCTAATATTAACTTCAAATAAATAAATATAAACAACATAGTCATAATGTTACGTTATCTTTTTCTTATCACCTTCACTTTAAAAGTATTGTGTATTTTAGATAAGATTTAAACGTTAAAAATCAAATCAAATGATTTAAAAAAAATGTTGTGACTAAATAAAATAAAAATAAAAATAATTGCAATAAGTTAAATAATAATAGTAATATATTGATATTATGAATAAAATATATTTATGAATATAAAAAATTATATATGATCATTTAAAAAGAAATAATAATATTAATAAAAATAAAAATTAATTAACTAATTATTATATATATATATATATATATTGTTAAAAATAAATTTTTCATTGATAAAAAAAGAAAAAAATAAAAAGATAATATTATATTTAATGTAATGTAAACATTACTTTTCTAAAAATAAAATAAATTAAAAATAATAAAATAAGAATAACAAATTTTTTATTAAATTAAAAGAAAAGAGTGGAGAGAAAAAGAGAAAAGAAGACAAAGAATAAGAACAAATGACACGCTAACACCTCACTAATTTTCTTGAAAAACCATTCTTAAAATTTTTAAAAATAAGTTATTTTGTTTGAAATTTTTTCTTAAAATTGAATATTAAAAGTACAAAACAAGTTATAAAAAAGTTAAAACTCCGATCTAACAAATGATGTTTTAAAATAGTCTTAACAAATTTACTTAATAAGAGATAATGCTACTTATCTAAAAAAGTTAAGATAAAGAGAAATTATAAAATGCATCATTAAATAAAGCAAAATTATGTGATGCATGGTGATAAAAGACAAAGAGGCGAGGAGGTTTCCCACACGTTACTCAGTTAATATAAGAAACCCAGCATATAAATTGTATAACACTGAGACCAGTGTTTACACGAAACTATGCAGGCATTTATTATACAAAGGTTACTTCCACAGTGGAGGTAAAGTTGAAACTATGCAGACTCAAGTTCCACATCTACCATTTATTATGCAAAGGTTCCTTATCGACAGTAGAGGTAAAGTTGAAATTTGCGCACGTAGTTTGGCTTCCAAAGAGCAAAGAACAGAAACCCAATCTTGAAGAAGCCAAATCGAACTGCAAGAGATTATTCTCAAGTTGATGCCCACCAATCACAATCGAAGTCGTTGCACTGTCACCACCATTCACAAACCCCAGACAAAGCTTCTCATTGCTCACACTCACCATCGAGTTCGCTCCGAAAATCCTCCAGATCTTCTGGTTGGGCAGAACAAGCTCAATGGTTGGCACCGCCGCCCCTAACCGCGTGCTCCCCACGTTCTCACTGCTGAAACACACTTCAAAGGGTGCCACAGCAGCCACCCTCGTTATATTCCTCGCAGCAGACGCTTTTACAAAAGCCTTCGTCACTGCTTTGAAGATCGAAGCCTCCAACACAGTGTAAGGGTTAACGGAACTGATCTTGGTTCCGCCAACGCCCTCGCTGTTTATAGATAACAAAGTCGTGTTAACGGGCACAACCTTTTCGTCGATTCTGATGGATTTCACGCCGATGAAATACTCGGAGGAGGGATCTCCCTGGGAGGAAGCGGAGGCGGTGCTAACGGGGTTAAGCAACAGAGGGGTGAAGGTGAGTAACTGAGAGGCATCGACATTGGGGAGAAGAACGTAAGGGCCGTCGCCGAAGAAAACGACGCCTTTTGAGGAGGAGAGGCAGACGGCGAATTTCCTGGGGAAGCTAAACGCCGAAGCGAACTGTGAGGGGAGAGCTATTTTCGTTCTACCGAGACCGGCCATGCCGGAGACTCCGGTGGCGAGTCCTTCGAGTACGAAGGTGGAGCCGCAGGTGAAGAGGAAGCGGGAAACGGTGACTTTTCGTCCCGGGTTGAAGCCGTTGGTGGATTGGACGGTGACGGTATCTTCGGCGACCTCGCCGATGGTAGCCCTGCGGTTGACGGTGTTGTCCGGGATGAGGCTGCACGTGTTGTTGTTGCAGCCGGGTTTGGGCCCGTCAAAGCAGTCCCCGCAGGTGGTGGCTCTGGCGAGGGAGCACTGAGCGGAGCGACAGCGTGCAGGGCGGTAAGTGGAGGAGACGTAGTTGGTGTCGCAATCGACCCAGAGGAATTGGCCTCCAATGTCAAGCACAAGGTTTAGTGGCACAAGAGGACTTCTTTGGTTTATTTGAGTTACGTATTGGAGAGTTGATGCGTCTTTTGTAACAGAGACGACAAGGGCTTTGGGCCTGAAAGATTGTTGAGCGAAAGAGGGTGCAATGAAGAGAAGTTGGAAGAGGGTGATGAGACGCAGAAAGTTGAAAGAATTATCCATGGCTGTGTACGAGAATTGAAACAGAAATGAAGTGTGAAGATATGTTGCAGAGGTATCTGTATTTATAGGTGAATGGGAGTTGCCACCTTAGATTGGTTTTTGTGGCCGTGCAGTAAGCCAAAAGATAAGTCATGTATCAGTCAAATAACTGCCTTTATCTAAGTTTTTCCCGACATCCATCAACGTGATCCAGAATTATTTTACACTTAAATAATTATTATTATTAAAATATAATACTTTATTCTAAAAACCTGGATCTAGATTCACTTTGTCGTTAAATAAATTATTATTTTATTATAATATAATACTTACTATATAAGGTAGTGTAGGTGGATGTCTTCTTTAATAATGATGCCAAGAGGGTATTTACCTACACTATAATTGGTAATTACTAAAAACCTACTTTAGTTTAATATAATTGTATAGTGAAAATGGTTTAATTTTAATCTCTGTTAGTATTTTCTAATCCCTACATGTTTATAAGCTTGCAATAAAGAAAGTCAGCTGCCATAAAACTGAAGTTAGCTTGCTTGGAAGAAGAGGGTCAGCCAAACAGCGGTCCACTTTGTACATTTGCTGATCCGGCATTTTAGAAAAGGGAAGGGAACTTTTATCACCGAAGGAGGCAGTAGAAATGATTATAGGCAGTTTTAAGATGGTATCCAATTAGCTGGATTTTGCCTTTCCTTTTCGGTGAAATAATTTATCTAGAAATAAAGCACATGTATATCTGAGCTATATTAGTTGATTTTGGAATCTCGAGGCCCAAATCATAATATATATTAATGTGCTAATGCCGCACTTATGTTACTCAATTAAAAAAATATATAAATAAAGATGAATATGGATAAATATAATATGCATGGAATAAAGGTTACAAGAGGAAGGAATACATCATTTCAAATAAAAAAAAAAAGTCATGAATAATTGTCTTAGCCGCACGATTTCTTTTCACATATTTCTTTTTAAAAAGTAGTACATGCACGATTTAAAAAATAATAATAATTCACACCATGATTTTAAAGAAAGTACTCAAACAAAAGTCGTGCATCTAAGGTCTATTTATCCAAATAAGTAATTTTTTAAATTGTATGCATTTATGTAATAATCAACCAAATTCCTATCACTTTTGTAAATAAGCTTAATATAAGGATTCATAACTAAAATAAAATATAAAAAATAAACAGTATAATGTAAAAGAGGAAAAAGATAACCTTAATGTATTTACCGAAAATTATAGTGCTTTTTATAATAAAAACAATAATAATTAAAAGAAATTAAAAAATTATGGTTTGACAACCGTACTGAAAATACTCCCATATTACAAGTGTGACGTGTACATGTGTGATGATACGGCAAGCTCTACTTTTTGTCATATTTTGTTATTCTTGATATTGGATATTGTGGCAATTTTGTGTTTTCAAAATAATTTGATCAGGGAAGACGCAAACAGGTTGTGAGGTGGTCTTCGGGGTGGAATATGAAACGAAAGCTGAGAAGACGGAAAAAACTGTATTGCGGTCGTCGAGTCGCCGCGTAAAGGATAAGATGAGAAGAGAGTAAGAAAGATGTTCTCGCGGGTTTGGGGTGAAATCCTAAGCAGAAACCTTTTACCTTTTTCACTCACGACAACAATAAATCTTAAAAAAAAGTAAACTTTTACCTTTTTTTCACCAAACACAAATCATAATATTTTCATACAAAAATCATAAACCTCTTGCCGTGACTATTATGTCCGTTGTCACATTATCATAACTCAATTTTTCTCTCGGAAGACTTCTCATCTCACAAAAGTATTACTACAATTTATTTAAATAATGAACTTGAGATTATAATTTAGGTTTTAAAATCCAATTTCTCCCTTTGAACCCAATTACATTTTATTTGAGTCTATTCTTCTTTGCAATGTTAAAATAACATTAGAGTTCAGATCATAACACACCCATCCATAACAATTACAGCATTTCCGCGCATCAATATTCTTTTGTTCTGCTCATCAAAATGAACATGAACAACTCCACTTCTTGGTGATGCCTGCTCAAAAGTAACCCACAAATTTACTATGATAAATAACAATAATATACCAAAAGGTAAAGAAAAAAGAGTACCGCATAAACACTGAGATCACATTTCCCCAGCTTTTTGGCCCAGTAAGGTGCTAAGGCACATTGTGCGCTTCCAGTGATAGGATCCTGAAGCCAATCAACAAGTGTTTCAACATCTCTCTAGCTAATTTTTTACAATAGGATTTCTCGTACACTTAAAACAGATAACTTTCTAATTACTTACATAAAACGCTACTTGTTTTCAGTCACGTATGCAAGCTAGATATGCATCAGATACCAAATGAGAGAATAAGAAAAAATGACAGTTAGCAACTTGAGGATTAAGAAGTATGCAGTCCCTAACTATTGGTTGTCAGTAGTATGGCTGTAGCAATCTTACTAGATGCATTGAATGTTAATCTAATGTATTGGAGATTTGTCAATTGTTACAGATTTATTATCAAATTAGAGAATTTTTTATTGTTTCAGCCACTTCTCAACACAAGCTAGCTCGTACTAAACATATACATACATATATATATATATTACCTCATTGATTCCAACTTTGGGAAAGAAAGTTCGACAATAATAATCAAACCCAGACTCTGGAGAAGCAGTCCCAGTAACCAGGATGCCCCCTCCAGGGCATTTTGCTATTGCACCAATATCTGGCTGTAGTTCTACAACGGTTTTTCCAGAAGCAAGTTCAACCTAGGAAACATCATTAGCTTTCATCATTCACACAATATGAAATTTTCACCATTCCAACATGCCATTTCCAATATACAATATGGTTAATTAGCACATCACATCCTTCAACAGAACATATTGTTATTCTAGGGAAAAGCTTAGCAGACATAAACCAATGAGTATCTTTGATGGTGCCAGAAATCAGAAATAGATACAAGGAATTACCAAGAGGTTATCTCCAATGGTTGTCCTCTTTACATCAATAATATGGGCACCATTCAAAGCGGCGGAAATTTGTGAAATGTCAGCACAATTGAACTCAGCAACTGTATCAGCAGGGAAATCCAATTCAATGAAAAACCCATCATCTGAGGCGCCTGATTCATTGACCCCTGGGACCTTTTTGGCAGTTAGAACTCCAGACAGAGTGAAAAATTCAATAATATTGGACTTGACCAAACCACATGAGAAAAGAACATGTGCAGATGCTAAAGTGGCATGGCCGCAAAGTTCGACCTAGGAAGACAAGACAAGACACCAAGGATGTGAACATAATTTACACTAAAAGAATAGGACACTGAATATGAAACACTAAATTCACCTCTGTAGTGGGAGTGAACCATCTGAGGTGGAAACGATCGGTTGAGGATCCATTGAGCGATGTATCAGATCTCTCGGAGTCTGCAATCCGAGTCAAGTAGCATGTCTCAGAAAGATTGAATTCAGTTGCAAGGCTTTGCATCCATGTTTCGTCCCTCTCTTCTTCTAACAAACACACTGCTGCAGGGTTCCCCTTGAACGCCGACTTGGTGAACGCGTCCACCTGGTTGTTTATCCAGAGACGTTAAGGCCAGAAGCTAGTTCACAATAGCAGTAAGAACAAACAAATCAACACAGTTCTATGTACAGAAACATATACCACAAAGTATTTGACAGTTTTCTTTGCCATAGAGGACACACAACACAATGCAGAAGTTGACCGATAGTCTTACGAAAAAGGAGCAGTATGAACTCAACTCCCAACTGTTAAAACTTCTCAAATCGAGGCTCTTACACAGTCCAGATCCGATTGTGTCCGTTCGGTCGTATTTATATTTTGCTAAAGAAACTATTTGAGCTGATTCAGTGGATGCGTCCGCTGAAGAGAGAAACACACTCTATGAGAGGGAGAAACTTATCCAGAGGAGCAAGAGACTCATAACTTCAAAGGGTAGACTTTGTGAGGCATAACTCATTAGAGATGAAGTTACTCTAGAGTAACTTTAGGATCATTACTTTTCACCTTAACCAGTTATTTTTTAAAAATTAAAATGATTTTATTAAATAAATAATCTTCATAATTAGATTTCCAAACAATAATGATGAAAATGAAAAATATCTAGTGAATATATTAGGATATCTACCCTCATCCTCTGTTGGTTTCTTTGTGTATTGGATGTAAGCCTTAAGTCTATTATTGTTGGTGCATCAAATGGAACCCTTAGGTCTGTTGTGTATGCATATGCCACAGCTTCGCTTAGGGTTTTGTTAGTTTGAGTCCTTTTCTGTTATGCCCTTAGTGCTTGTTTGCTTCTTTTCCATATTGGGGTTGGTGTATGTAAAAATATTCTTTTCATGCAAGTTTCTTCTGTTTTCTTTGTACTTGTTTCTTCTTGGTTTTGTCAACCTTTCGCGCCTCCCACTGAAGTATATTTTCGATTTTCGCTATAGAATATCTTGATTTCTCGTCATTTACACATACTCGTGTATATGTGTGTGAAGGTGCGGGCACAATCGATGAACTCGAGAGAATTCAACATTTTAGGACTTTGATTGCGTATCAAAACTCAACAGTTTGGGAATCCAATATGGTAATATTGACATGCGTATACTTTTATTTGCTACTTAAATTTAGAACATGGAAATTCTTTTCATAAAGATTGTTTCAAAATTTATCTTCATCATATGCTCTATGTGCATATTGTCTCTAGACTTGGCTAGCTGCAATACGTAGCGTTTACCAGAATTTTTCATTTCGTGGAGGTTGGTGGAAGATCTGGTAACTAAAGTAATGACTCACCGTCATTGTACCCAGTACATGCATTATTAAACTGCTCAAACACAATCAGGTTTGTGTGTAACTGTATCATATACAGATTTGCTGGGATAAAGCATAATAAAAATTCAGTACTCCAATTTCAATTCTGGTTCCATAATCAGCAATGCTAGAAATAAAACTAGACCAGAACACGCCCTTCCATCACTGTAACTGCTTTCCCACGCAAAAGCACTCTTTGGTTCTGCTCATCAAAACTAATATTGAAAATTGCTCCTCTGGCTGATGCCTGTTAGAAGTGTAATCTACAGATTAGTATGACAATGAGACAGATAATCCCAACGAGTGAAAGGAGAGTACCTGATAAGCATTCAAATCACATTTCCCCAGCTTCTTGCTCCAGTAGGATGCTAAGGAACAATGTGCAGTCCCACAAGCAGGATCCTGAAAGTTAAGACCAGTGACATTATCTCATTTATGCTATTTTTTGATAAAATGAACTTTAATGAAGATTTATTTTGCTTTTAATATCCTTCCATTCCACTAAGTAACCTAACTTAGGACCTTGTAAAAATAGGTAGCACATGAAATAGTATGTATCTTGATCCAAAGTTCCTCCGTTCAATTAAACGAAGTAAAATGTTTGTATTATAAAACTAGATCCCAGATCTGATACATGATGTAGCACTGGGGTAAAACGGCAAGAAATAGAACGAAATAGAACAAGTGTTTCAACGGAATGTGCAGTTCAACAATTGCATCAGTAGTTGAGTTAAAAATCAATCCACACTTTACCTTAGATCTGCTGTCTACATGTACTGCACGATAATTAAGCAGAACTTACTAATGCAACCAGAGAAATATAATATAATAATCATAATATCTCAGCCACAAACCTCATTGATTCCAAATTTTGGGCAGAAGAATCGACTATAGAAGTCAAATCCAGATTCCGCAGGAGCAATCCCCGAAACAATTATTCCCCTTCCGGGACATTTAACTATTGCATCGAGCTGTGGCTTTACTTCTGTGACATTTTCGCCGGATGTGACAACAACCTGGGAAATTAAATTAGTCTCATAATGTTCAGTGCGCACCAATTGCTCAAAACACACACTAGCTATTTTGCAGAGAAAAGTGACATGAGATATATAAGACATTTGTTTTTCATTAATCAAGCAGGTTAGTTGATAGTAGGAATGTGTCTAAATATAATGACGAAAATGTGTCTAAACATAATTGACATGCTTTTTTCTGGGAAATATTTATCATGTATATAGTAAATAATAAATATGGAAGAGAGCAGATTTGAGAATTACAAGTAAGTCATCAGCAACTTGGGTCCTCCTTATGTCAATTACGAAAGCACCGCTCAAGGCCCCAGAAACTAGTGAAGGTTCATCAAAGTTGAAATCTGTTACAGGATCAGCAGGAAAATCCAATTCAATGTAAAACCCATCCTCAGTTTCACCATTTTGCAAGTTTGAGGCACTGGAGATATTGATTGCTGGGATTCTTTTTGCAGTTAACAGCCCAGATAACGTTACAAATTCAATAATATTAGTATCCACTAAACCGGATGAAAAGAGTGTGTGTGCAGCAGCTAATGTGGCATGGCCACAAAGTTTAACCTGCATAAGGGTGGCCCAGATAATGTTAATAATGGTTCCTCTCAATCATTTTGTTGGTGATGAGTGTTATATCTAGGAACCATGCTTCATCCTTAAAAAGGCATCATCATCAACAAACTAACTGTTGGAATAACCACGTTACAGAACAAACTTAAATAGAAACTACTGAAGAATAATTCACATTATGACTATATTTTGCCAACTATTCGTAAAAGAAAATTTATTATTAGGTTGCAAAAAGTGTGAAAAGAAATGAAAATAGAAGGTATTAAGAGAAGAAAGGTAACATTATCTTTAAAACAGACTCAGTTCTAGGGAATAAAATAGAGCACCTAATTAGACCTACAGAAGTGTACACTCGTCTAATTTGAGAACACAGACCTCAGTAATTGGAGTAAACCATCTTAGGCGAAAACGGGGATTAGAGGTGCCATTGAGCGAGTCAAGAGGGTGATCAGACTCAACAATCCGGGTTAAGAAACAAGTCTGAGAGATGTTGAACTCGGCGGCTACAGCTTGCAACCAGTGGTTGTTCCTCTCTTCCTCTTCCTCCAAGAAACACACTGCCGCAGGGTTCCCTTTGAATGGTAAGTCAGTGAATGCGTCCACCTGTTTATAAACTCAGACATTTGATTTCACCACACAACCCAATTCATAGTAATGCACCAATAACAATTAACAGACACACCAACATACCACAAAGTATTTGACAGGTTTTTTTGCCATATTAAAGACAAGCCCCACAAAAGAAACACGACAGAATTTCTAATGAAGAAGAGGATGGAGAAGAAGAAACGGGCTCTCAGTTCAGTTCTCTAGCCTGAACTGTTCAACTGGTCCACGCTCTAGCAGCAGCCGAAAATATAAATTATTGCGATCCACTTATATTATATGTTGTTGTAGTGCTTTCTCGGGTAGGTAGGAAGCTAAACTTGTAGAGTTTTTGTTCAAATCAAACATTAGAAATTGTTCCAAAACTAATGGATATGCTGTAGTTAGAAAACCAACTGCATCTTGGGTAGAGTTGGAAAAAACATCTGCATCTTGGGTAGAGTTGGAAAAAACATCTGCATCATAACTCCCGGTAGTGTGTGTTATAGTCTTTTCAAAGTTTACTTAAGTTAATTTAAAATATAATAATATAGTTTTTTTAAATATTCAATCATACAGTTTTTCAACTTAAAAAAATGCTGTGATCATTTGGTAAATTAAAATTAATATTTGATAATAAATTGCATCATATGTAAATTTTAGCCGTCAAAAACTCTCTTTTAAGAATTTTACAGCTCTTTAGATTAATAGTAGCCACATTATAAGACTCTTTATGCTTAGAGACTTGATTGAGGTTTTTTATTCCTGATTTCTAAATGTACTCCTTATTTTTTAAAATAACTATTTTACACTCTATAAAAGTGACTTCAGAATTCTATTTTGAAATTTTCTGTAACAAATTTTCTTGCAACATAATTTTCATGATAGAATTTTTATAATAGAATTTTCAGAACAAATTTTTTAAAATATGCTTTCTAAATATATAAAATACATTCTGAAACAAATTTTCTAGAATATATTTGTAGAACGACATTTCCAAAATACATTAAATATGTTTTCAAAGAAGCTTTCCAAAATATAATTTCTAAAAAAAAAAAAATCTAAACATGTAAGATAACTTTCTAAAGGAACTTTCTGAAATGAGCTTTTTTCTATAATAAACTCTCCTTCACCTTCACCTTCCTCTCCAAGAATACAGTGGAAAATGAAGGTTCAATAAGGATAACACGGTAATGGGCACAGTAGCCATAATAGTAGCGTGGTCCAGTGAGGGAGGATGTTTAATCTCTTCTCTTTTCTTTTAGTATTGGGGGCAGTTAGTAATAAAGGGGTGTGGAAAGAAAAAGCCTTTGAAAGAATGTTTTATTAATATTTATAAAAAAATACAAGATTAGAAAGATAATTAAGTTATACTTTTTTTAATGATTACGATAAATACAAACCAACAATACTAATGGCTGTAAAATAAATTAAATAAATTAAATAAATTAAATAAATATCATATTTATATTAATATATGTGTGTTGGGGGAGCGTGGGGTTTCGATATAAATTTGCTATGTGGTGTTTGATTCTTTCACTTTCGTTGTTCTTCTCTCGTTTAAGTTTTTACGCTATTTTCATTTTTGTCTTTCGTTCCATCAATTTACGCGTTTTCTTCTTTTTTTTCTCTATTTTTTGTGCTTTTTATTTTTCTAAGATTTCTTCTTTGCTTTATACTCTTGGTTGGAATCAAATTGAATATTATATAATAACGCTTGCCAAAATGTTTCTATAATCTTTTTATAGTATTGGTAAGTTTAGTTATTGGTATGAGCTCACAATATTTATTTTTAGTTTAGTTATAATTTGCTGTTTCTTCTAATTAAGGGTTTTATATCTATCTATCTATTATATTTTCAATATGCTGACAATAATTTTATTGTTATTTATGTTTTGGTTGGATAGAAAATTTTACAACTTTTAAGAAAGTAAAATATATTAAATTTTAATTATTTTTATTGTAAAATATTTAATTATTTAAATTTTTTGTTTAGAGAAAATAATTTAAATTTATTAAATTTTAATTTTTTTATTTTGGATAAAATATTTTAATTACCATCAAATATTACTAGTGATCTTTAAAAAAAAAAACATTGAAAATAGACTCGCAAATATTAGCTGAAGAAAAATTTGACAAAATTAAAAAAAAAAAATAACATTAGCATATATTATGAGATAAATAATCTCAATAATGTCAATTAAAGACTAAGTTTTATTAAAGTTGACTTAAAAGTTCTCATTTACATTAATTAAAAAAAAAGCCTTATTGACTTCAATCAAAAATACTTTAATGACATCAATAGAGAAATAGTTTTGTCATTGTTAATCTAAAAAATCCTAATTAATGTCAGTTGAAAAAAATGACCGTTTAGTTAATGTTAACTAAAAAATTATGTCTAATGTTAGTGGAAAAATCCTACTAATGTTGATAAGAAAATATTGACTTATAACAACTAAGAGATAACATTGGTTTATATCGTCAAACAAATCTTTGTAATTGTGACTATGAGCGAAAAATAATCATTATTAATTTTAACTTAAAAAAGTTTTAACAGCATGAATAAAAAAATATTGATTTGACAATGCCTCAGTCTCAATTTAGCTAATGACATCTTGTTGAAATTCAACTCAAAGATGTCTTAATTGATATCAAGATAAATAAAGAATATGAAAATAAAACTTATAAATTTAAAATAACAGATCATATTTCAAATTCTTATATATTTTAGATAAAATTTAAATTTCATTAAGATATGGTTCCTAGATAATGAATGTACAAATTATGCGACCCACAGTACTAATATTTTAAAGAGATCAATTAAGTTTATTTATCTAAATTTTATCTTTTTAAGTGGAGAAAATGTTGATTTCGAGTGAAGAATTATTGTTAAAAATCTACCAAATACCAATTATATTCCAAATGTTTTATTTGTATATAAGATGAATTAAAGTTTATTGTGGACAAATGGTAAAAGGAATAATTACTCCTTAAATAGTTGTTGTATCATATTTGATCCCAGTGATATGAATTTACGTTTATTCAAATGAAAATAATTTTTTACTGCAAGAAAAAATACATTATATTAAAAAAAATATGGTTATTGTTTTGGTAAAAAAGATAATATCACCAAGTACTGGTTTAGTATGGTTTAGTATACAGAGGTTCCTTTTAGACGGCGGAGGTAAAGTTGAAGTTTGCGCACGTAGTTCGGCTTCCAAAGAGCAAAGAACTGAACCCCAATCTTGAAGTGGCCAAATCGAACTGCAAGAGATTATCCTCAAGCTGATACCCACCAATCACAATCGAAGTTCTCGGATTCTCACCACCATTCACAAACCCAAGACAAAGCTTCTCATTGCTCACACTCACCATCGAGTTCGCTCCGAATATCCTCCAGATCTTCTCGTTCTGCAGAACAAGCTCAATGGTTGGCACCGACGCCCCTAACCGCGTGCCCACCACGTTCTCGCTGCTGAAACACACTTCAAACGGTGCCACAGCAGCCACCCTCGTTATATTCCTCGCAGCAGACGCTTTTATAAAAGCATCCGTCACTGCTTTGAAGATCGAAGCCTCCAACACAGTGTAAGGGTTAACGGAACTGATCTTCGTTCCGCCAACGCCCTCGCTGTTTATGGATAACAAAGTCGTGTTAACGGGCACAACCTTTTCGTCGATTCTGATGGATTTCACACCGATGAAATACTCGGCGGAGGGTTCTCCCTGGGAGGAAGCAGAAGCGGTGCTAACGGGGTTGAGCAACAGAGGGGTGAAGGTGAGTAACTGAGAAGCGTCGACGTTGGGGAGAAGAACGTAAGGGCCGTCGCCGAAGAAAACGACGCCTTTTGAGGAGGAGAGGCAGACGGCGAATTTCCTGGGGAAGCTAAACGCGGAAGCGAACTGTGAGGGGAGAGCTATTTTCGTTCTACCGAGACCGGCCATGCCGGAGACTCCAGTGGCGAGTTCTCGGAGAAAGAAGGTGGGGGCGCAGGAGAAGAGGAAGCGGGAAACGGTGACATTTCGTCCCGGGTTGAAGCCGTTGGTGGATTGGACGGAGACAGTATCTTCAGCGAGCTCGCCGACAGTAGCGGTGTGGGTGATGGTGTTGTCCGGCAAGAGGTTGCACGTGTTGTTGTTGCAGCCAGGTCTGGGGCCGGAAAAGCAGTCCCCGCAGCCCGGGGCTCTGGCGAGGGAGCACTGAGCGGAGCGACAGCGTGCAGGGCGGTAAGTGGAGGAGACGTAGTTGGTGTCGCAATCGACCCAGAGGAATTGGCCTCCAATGTCAAGCACAAGGTTTAGTGGCACA
>Ga0209489_106575_pt1 | contig 18506 bp, 7 predicted proteins | sample SiratrowhiteBW_FD_187527 | JGI IMG/M metagenome (GOLD analysis project Ga0209489, IMG submission 187527) | Root nodule microbial communities of legume samples collected from California, USA - Siratro white BW (SPAdes) (version 2) | ecosystem: Host-associated > Plants > Roots > Nodule | place: USA...
TATATATATATATATATATATATATATATATAATTCTTCTAAGAAAAAAAAAAATACAATACAGGTTCAGACTTTTGCTCATTGCACATAATAATGTAATTTTAAGTGTACCTAGTACAATACATCTTACTTTTGTGTTTGATTTTATATGTTTCGTTAGTTGATAGTATACTAACTCCAAGTATTGAGCCTTTTTTTTTTTTTTTTTTTTTTTTTTTTTTTTCTGTTTTTAATCAGAAACTCCAAGTATTGAGTGAATTCTTGGGAAAGTATGTATGTGAATGAAAAGTCAAATTTTCTCGTGTGATGAAAAAATATGAATAGGAGAAATATATTTGAGACATTAATCGACGAGTTAGTCAAATAGTTAAAAAATTATCTAGACTCAAATATTTAAATTTTAAGGAGAAATTCTTCTAATTAATTACAAAATTAAAATTAACAAAAAATTAATGAACTTCAAATATCTTTTAAAAAATAAATTTTATTTCCACTTTTAATATAAATTTTGAATGAAAGATTATTAAGGAAATCAAAAGTTTATTTTTAAACATAAAAATGATAGTCTTTTACTAGCTGGTTGATTAATATCATACATATGTTTTTTCTATTCATACTGGTTTAATATTATTAACCATTTCTTGGACAAACTATAGTTAGTTTTGCAACGCCTTCTTTCATTAGTCTTCTTTTGAAGATTTGAACTTAAAATTACTTTTCAGCCCCTTCGTCTGCGCTTTATCTTCTATCATTGTTACACTCCGTTTAGCTGCTAAACGGTGGTGTCTTTTTGATGAAGACGGGGAGGAAGTGTTGATATGCACTCAGGGGCTCCCGTTGGCGTGGCTGGTTGAGACATTCGAGTGTTTTTATAACTCCATGCCCAATTAAAGCATATAGACATGTAAAGGTAAGCATGTTCGTGGTTTTGTTGGTGTATTTTACTTGCAAAGAATGACAACGTCAGGAGAGGCTAACTTCTTTTACATTTTACAAGTTTTCGGACTGTATAATTTATAAATAAAATTTTTTATAAAATAATTTTTGGATTGTACAATAATCTGGTATTCTGTTGAAAAAAAACTTCTAGATTTAAAATAGAATGATTTCCAAATTATATAATTTGAAAGTCATTATGTTTTTTTTTAAAAAAAACTTTTGAATTATGCAATTCAGAAATCAATCCGTAAACACACCTTTTAGATTGTATAATTTGAAAGTATCGACCTATACCAATTTTAATTTAGATTTTATAATCCGATTTGTAAAATTTGGAAACTAGAATACAGAAAAAAAACATTTATCTCAACAACCACAATGCACCTAAAACCATCACCAACCATCTATAACCACCACAGTTCGCCATCAGGAGCACCACAACATGTTCAAGAACTACTTTTGACCACCACAAACACAGCCTAACATCCAACCCTTAAAACTTTCAAAATCTTCAGCAACCATTTCCACACTGTTCTAATTTTTTTTTTATTTTTACGAATGGCAATTTTGTCTTTTCATTAAAGTTAGTTTGGAAATTTAAAAAGGTATGGAGGTGCAGGCTGATACTATGGATGTGCAGGAAGAAGGCGTCTCGTTTTGCTTGTAAATCAAATGGTGAGCCCAACCCAAAATGTTTGCTTGTTTACTTTTCTTTGTCCATGTTTCATTTTGGTCTAAATTTGTTAAAATTGGAAAAAGAAAAGAAAACATATTTAGTCCTGTTTTCAGGTCTGTTTTTCACCAGTATGCTGCCAAAACAAGCCGAATTTGGCCCAGAACTGTACAGGCCTCCATCTAATCACTGGACCAATTTAGCTTCTTAAATTGGACCAAATTTTAGAACCAAACCCAATATGCTCCAAACTTCCTAACTCATATCTATAGCAAACGGATCAATATGTGACCTAATATTCATCTCACAAACTCTACATCATAGAGTATTCTGATAGCATTAAATAAAATTAAGATGTTAGGTTAATATAATTAATAAAGTAAATGTATTTTCATAGACAAATAAAGATAGTTTATATCAATTTATTAAAAATAATTGTATTTTTATTTTTCATTTACTATATGTAAAAATATAACTTAGTATATTAAAGAATTAGTATGATGTGATACTAAATTAATTAAGGATGTAAATACATCTTGTTTAGATAAATTTATCCTTTTAATAATACTAATAAATTGAAAAGATAAATAGTTTAGTGATGTATGACTATAAAAATAGTTAAATTTTTTCACGTGTGGAAACTCAACTCTCTTATGAATCAATATTGATGTAAATTTCTTTTTAGTCATTTCCAACTTTGGTAAAATGCTTTGATATTTTTCAAAATAAAATTTAATAATTAAATTTCATTTTAGGATAATATATACATAGAACTATTAAAGCGAGTTAGCGTGAACCAATTTAATCTATCATGAGGTTCGAGTTAGACTAAAAAGAATTACGATTGTGTTGTCTTATCCAACTCTCTTTTTCCATGATTTCTTTTCTCTCAAAAATTAAAATTTTTCAATTCATGTTCTTTTGAATCTCTCCTGTACATTAATTTAATTATTTATTATGTACTCTTTCATTGTTTTTGTTAGTTAATCTTTTTTTTATTGTTAATGGGATAGAAAAGATGATTCACCAAATAAATATATTTTTGATTTTTCAATAATTTTTATTTTTTTCTCTAAATCAAAATTTCTTAATTTATGAGTATCGTATGAAGACGTGCCGAGCCAGATCGTAATCCATTTTTTTCAACTGTATACATATGTCAAAAATTTATTATACAAATTCAAATAAATAAAATCTCCAACAATATTAATTGAAATAGAAGACGTATTAATATATATATATATATATATATATTTATATATATATATATATATATATATATATATATATTATATTTAAAAAGTAAATTAGGCAATGCAAATATCAATTATCTTAAACTGAAAACTATTGAAATTATAAACATTAATCATTATTAAATTTGTAGATTAATATTTTTTAAATTATTGTTATGTTTATATTTAAAAAAATAATATTATATAAATATTGTACACAGATTTTTATAGAAAAATATATATAGTACTAATGATATAAATTTGTAGATAAGAAATGAAAAATTATAGTTTACTCCGAGAAAAAAAAAAGTGATTTTTCTGATATATTCATTAAGAAATAAATCATATTTTGAAAACGAAATTTTAGAAAGGGGTTAAGCTTTATTTTTTTTATTTTGCTAATTTATTTTTACTGAAATTTTATTTTAATGTTACAGTGATCAAACATATTTTAACTCCACTTTATAGGTTGAAATTTTCCAACTCATTTATTCAATCTAATTATACTAAAAGTTAAAAGCTACATAGTACATGTGGAAATTTGGATTGACACATTTGTTTGTAGTGAAAATTTTCAAACTCAATAACAAAACAAACAGATACATTTCAATATTAAGTAAATTTTGCAACAAGATAGGAATTTCCAATCAAACAGGAAACTAGTTACCCACATAAAATGAAATTCAATGTACCAAAGTAAGTCAATGGGAGAAATAGGACTCTTCCCTTTTCAGTGCCGTGACGTGAACATTGTTCTATTCTTGCTCATTCAGTAGGAGGGGATATAGCTACATATTTTACTTCAAAACCCTAATCAATTAATTCAAACTTTAGCCGTCTGAAGCCTTGAGGGCAGTAATTACGAAACATTGACCTGTGATCATCTATGTTCCCACCCACACCCTATGTTACATTCAACTCTATGTTCTATGTAAACCCTAGTTTTGGCCACCACTTAAGAAGTTCCACATCGATCCAAGCAAATAAACAGTACAACAACAACTTTGCTAATTCTTCATCTCAGTTGTGATGGCTGCTCTCAAGGTTGCTGTGATGTGCATGGTGCTTGTGACAGCACCCTTGGCACATGCGATCACGTGCCGGCAAGTGGTCAGCACACTATCTCCATGCATCACTTACGTTCAGAATAGTCCTGCCAGAGTGCCGCCGGCGCAGTGCTGCAGAGGAGTGAGCACCCTCAACCGCGCGGCGAGGACCACCGCCGACCGCCGGATCACGTGCAATTGCCTGAAATCCTTTGTTGCTTCATTATCTAGGTTTAATTTGAATTCCGCAGCTTCACTCCCACGGAGATGTGGAGTGAGGATCCCCTACAGGATTAGCCCTTCCACCGACTGCAACAGGTATGTTCAACCCACCACACACACATATATATTATTAAGGATTTGGAAAAATTATGAAAAAAAAAACATTTTTAACGAAGAAAAAAAAGAAAAATAAAAATAAACTAAATTAAAGATAATTTATGCACCATTAAGAATAAAAATTTATATGCAATTTTTTTTATAAATTAATTTTAGTTTTTGAAGGAACTTGTATATTTTTTTTTCTTAATGTTCTCTCTAATAAAATTTTATAGAAAAATTTGAAGAAACAGAAACAAAATACATTGCCAAACTTGGAATGCTATATGCAGAAATAGATTTACTTGAGGGAGCCACCTGACTTTCTAACTTTTTTTTTTTGGAATATATGTATATAGTGATTAAAGAAAATATATTTTTATTTAAAAAATTAAATATACTATTATTCCGTTTTGATTGTTATTGTAATCGTAATGATATCCTTTTATTTTTTGGATAAAAATATTTTTTCTATTTTATATTACTGGATCATTATATAGATTTTATTAATCCATTTTTATTTATTAAAAATTAGAACCAATTGAATTCATTTAAAAAAATTCAATCCATCTGTGAACGGTTCTTAATGGATGGATATCAAATCCATCAATAAAACTAATACTCTTTAAAAATTAAAGGTAAATTTTTAAAATTATTTACAAAAAATTAAGAATAAAGTTTGTAAAATATAGAAATATGTTATGAAAACATTTTAAGAAAGTAAATGTAAGAATATTTTAATTATAATAAAAAATTAAATTGATTTTGATCGAGAATTTATTAAATTTTTAAGAAATAAATAGATGAATCATTAACCATCTACAAAATAAAATGGATAATTTTGATCTCATCCATTTTCGAATATGAACACGAAAATACACTCAACTTAATTAAAAATTATAGTGCACATGGACACCACTTTTACATAAAAAGATTTATATTAAACATATATGATCAATATGACAATAAATTTATATATATTTGTATAATGAGGAATGATATAAATAAAAGTACGAAGAAATCTCATGTTCGGAAAAAAGTTATCAAAGGAAATTTTAAAAGAATTATCATAATAAATATTCTCTTGAAAAAAATATTACGATAAACTATCGTTCTTTTTCTTTACCATCGTCAAGCAAAGTAAAAAAATTAAAATAAATGTCAATACTAATATATCTAAATTTTTCTCCTTGCTTCTTAATATTGAAAAAACGTGGCTCTTAACTATGGTTCATCTAGAGATAAAATAATAATTTTAAGAACTTACTTATCATCAAATGGTCAAAATTTACTTCCCACAAATTTATTGAAAAATGATGAATATTTCTATAAACAAACACAATATGCATAAAAAAAAGTAAGTGCTCTAATTTCTTTCATATTAAAGATGAGTCCAAGTATGTCAAATGATTTAAAGTTTGGTACTTTAGTACCATAAACTAGTCACTAAGATTTTGTAACCATTATACCTTTATCCGAATAAAGCGTTAACGTCATCAAAAGCATCTCATCTATAAAAAAATCTTCTGACTTCAAATTTACTTCCCTCTTTGTATTTACATCAACAAAGTAACTTCTAAACATTTAAACATTTATTCCTTTTTTAAGGGTAAGTTTCATCCCAAAATGTAGCACAGTATGTAAATCTTTAATTAGCTATTTATGACTATAATACATACAAAATGTAATAAATATAATCATGACTTGGTACTTAAACTCACACTAAACTAAACTATGAAAATTAATAAATTGTATAAAATGATTTAATGCATTACCTTTTAGGATTCATGAGTGAGCTAAACAAATTAAAAGGTCTTTCACTTATAGTTCAATGTGCAAATATATATATCATTTGAAATAGTTTTTTTTCACAAAATTTTCCTTCTCGACATCGTCTTTCCTGTAAAACGATCATTTATCGCTAATAATGATATATTCAAGTTTGTTTTTCAATCTTTTAAACCTCTTCAACAATATTATGGTTGAAGAAAATCTTATCCTAACGATAATAAGCAACTTCAATAAGTTAAGTTGTTGAACATTAATAATCTTATAAATTATTCCATGATAAAATTTTTAATATAAGTTACATCAACAAGTATGATCCAAGAATATTTTTGATAAAGCAAAACTATTTTTTTCAGTTATATTGGTTATATATATATATATTTATTTATTTATTTAAGTGTAATGTTCAATTTGTATACGACATAAAGAGTTAAATATATGGAAGGAAATTTCATCTCCATTAACAAATTTATTGTCGCCACAAAGACAATTTCATTATCTATCCTAATTTACACTCCATTTGTTAGCTGAACCTTTATAATTGCATCTCCTATGAATTTAGAAATAATTTCTTTATCTTTTATCTTACTAAATGTTTTTAATTCTTTGATCCACTCTCAAAGACAACCATGAAATTAATTAGTTAGAAGTTTTCTTTGGAGATTACTCAACCTATGATAATGGTTGCTCCTTTCTAACTCCATGATTTTTTATTGGATACAAAAGGTTATCCATATGGCTTATTTCCTTTGTAAACACGATAGTTTCTGAACTTATGGTAACCTACAGGTACATATTCTCTTAGATAAAAATTATTGATAACATAACAAAATATCTTGTTAAAATAAGGTTTAATCCTTCCTGGTTGAAATGTTAGTTCTTAGAGAATAAAACATTATAACTTCAAAATCAAGAATTTTTTCCCTTGATTGATAAGAAAGTTCTAAAAGAAGTTTGCATTTTTTTTTATTAAGTCCAATATTTATCTCTTTTCCTTGGTTAGAGAGCAAAGACAAACAATACTCTTAATCTTTAACTTTTGTCCAACTTTTTCAACTCAACAAGTCTCAAGGCAAGTTATCTTCGAACAAACTCTAACTCATGCTTTAATACTTTTACCATGTAAATCTTAATTTTAGTGTAAGATTTAACAAATGTAAGACTAAATAAATTGTCTTTATTGTCAAAATTTCTACCACTGCAAAATTTACTTACTTTTGAAACATATTTTCATAGAGCTCTATTTTCATTATCTTATTTTTTTCTTGTTTAATAATAGTACTCATCAATATAATTAATAAAATAAAATAAAATAAAATAAATAGAGAGAATAACAAATACCAAAAACGAGAATATTCTAAAAGTATAAGAATAATATTATCATTAATGAGAATAAATAGCAAAACAAAACCCAAGTGAATAATATTTTAAAAAATAGACTATTGAAAAAAAAATCCCAATCTTCCAACTCAAGTCATAGTTGTCTAAATTTATATTACTTTGTGTCTATTTTAATGAATTTGTCTCAAATCCAAGTTTATGTTTTTAGATTTCAAACTCAATCTAATTATATGTATTTGGGTCAAATATAGATTGAATAATTTTTTGAATTTTAAGAATTCAAAACCAAGATAAGTTTGAGTTAGTTTAAGTTATAAAAGATTAGGTTGAGTCAAACTTAAATAAGGTAAGATCACATTAGATTCAACCTAACTCATGTAAAGCTGACTTGAGTTGGGCCTAAGTCATGTAAAGTTATATAGGCATACCGAAGTCAAGCTGGGTTAAACTAAATCTAGGTTAGGTTGGGCCAAACTAGATCCAACTCAGATCATATGCAAACTAGGTCCACCTTGACCTGACCTCAATTTGGATCAGACCTAATGTATTAGGCTAAATCAAGATGGACCCATATCAGTCAAGTCTAAGTCAGGTCGAGTTTAAATTAGGCCAAGTTAGACAAGGCTAAGGTTGGGCCAAATCGGGCGCATATAAAACAAGCCTAAGTCGAGCTAAAACAAATTAGGTATATATTGACCTAAGTTAGTTTGAATCCATGTTAAGTCGAGTTGAGTCAGCTTGAGCTAAGGTCAAGCTCTTTGGCTCACATTAAATCAAGTCATCTTAAGTCTACTTTTGGTTAAATTGGCTTCAACAGAGGTTAGGGTGATTTGGGAGGCCCACATCATCTTGAAAAGGTTGAGTTCAAGTTAGATTGAGTTGAGCATGAATTAAGTCAAGTTATGTCGAGCATAACTCAGGTTGATTACAAGAAAAATTAATTTTAGCGATGATCAAAAGTCATTGATAATGCTTAACTTCTATCGATAAATAGAATTTTTTGATTGAATTATAATTGATAAGAAAATAGTTGATAAAATGTTCGTCAGTAAAAAGACAAAAAATATTAAATCTTTCTTGAATATTATTTTTATTAATGTTATTATTATTTTTATTATTATTCTCATTATTATTAATGTTATTATAATTTGTTGTAAGAAGAAATAAAACCATGTGTTATTAGTACATATAGAATAAAAATCACTACACCAGAAAAACTTTGTAATCATATGAATATTATTATTATTATTATTATTATTATAATTACCTTTATTATTATTATTATAATTACCTTTATTATTATTATCATCATAATAATTATTATTACTATTATAATAATTATTCTTATTGTTATTATCATAATTATTTTTAATATTATTATAATTATTATTATTACCATATTAAAATTATTATTATTATTCTTATTATTATTATAATTAATTGTACTATTATTGTTATTATCATAATATAATAATTATTGTTATTATTATCTTAATTACTATTATTATTTTCATAATAATATTAATTATTATTATTATTATTATCTAATTATTATTGTTATCATAATTATTTTTGTTGTTATTATTTTATTATTATTATTACTATAATTGTTATTATTGATGGATTTCACCTACACATAATTTAGTGGTTAATTTTACTGACGTACAATTTTTATTGATGGATAATTTGACACTTAATTTATCAATAGAAAATTTGACACTCAATTTTTCGATAGATAATTTGATAGTCAATTTACTGACAGATAACTTGACACTCAATTTACCACAGGATTTTACTAATGGATAATTTGACACTCTATATCGACAGATTATTTGACACTCAATTTACCGATAGATAAGCCCTTTAAACACATAACATTACTTTTTGCATTTGACACTTAACTTATTGATGAATTTTAGTGATAAATAAACAATTACCAATGAATTTTATTAATGCATAATTTGGCACTCAATTTACTAGAATAATTTACAGATGGGTATACACAAATATTATAAAATTGATGATTGTTATTATCTATCAGTAGTTTTCCTTTGGTAATGATATTTTATAATTGGATACATATCTATCGGTAAATCCATAATTTTTTGTAGTGTAAGTCGAGCATGGCTTAGGTTAAGCTAAGTCAGACGTGGCTTAAGTCGGACTAAGCCAGACATGACTTAGGCTGGGTTGATGCAAACATGGCTTGATTAGGTCGAGTTAACCTGGGTCTCTACAGAATCGAGGCAGGTCAAGTTTACATCGAATCGAGGCAGTTTACGTCCACATCAAGCTAAATTAGCACTACAAGAAAAAGTTAAATTACCGACGAAATTTTATCCGTCGATAAAATATCATTATCGACGATTTTATCGACAAATATTATGCGTCGCTAAATTTCTTGACGGATTTACTCTAAATCCATCGGTAATTACTGACGGACTCAGAAATCTGTCGGTAATTACTGACGAACTCAGAAATCGGTTGGTAAATTTATATACAATCAATTTACCGACAGATTTTGGATGTTTTCGATGAATTTGTCTCGTCGGTAATTTTCGTTTTTTTTACTATACGTGACCCAAGTTGGTTTGAGTTAACCTAGGTCAGGCCAAATTGAGTTGTGCCCAAGTCAACTTGAGTTGGACTAAGTCTACATCAATTGAGTCATCTCGCTTCTACTTTGTGCAGAATCAACTCAAGCCTAAGTCAGGCTGAGTAAGTTTGGGTCCATATTAGGACAAGTTAGAATGACCTTATGTCAGGTCTAATATGGCCTAGCCCAAGTTAGGTAGGGCCTAGGTTAAGTTGAGATGAGCCAAAGTTGGGTTGAGTTGGGTAAGACCTAGGTTGATTTGAGTTTAGGTTCACATTGAGACGAGTTGGGCCAAGGTTTGGCATAGTTGATCAACCCTAAGTTAGATTGAGTCAGCCCAAGTCCACATCGGGTTGAGTCAGCCTAACCCCAAGTTAGGTTGAGTCAGATTTGCTTTAGATCAAGTTGGGTTTAACTAAGGAAAGGTCAAGTCAGGGCAAAGTCATGCAAGCTTGGGTAAGGTTGAGTCAAGCCCGCATGAAGCTTGGTCAAGTTAGGTTTAAATGGGTTATGTTTGGTTAGGGTTAGGTCAGGTTAGTTTGGGTCAAGGCTAAGAGAGGTAATTGGTCTAGGTTTATCTTAGGTCAAGTTGGGACATAGTTAAGTTAGGGCAAGGCCAGGCGGGGTCAGGTCAAATTGAGCCCATATTAGATTGGGTTGAGCCTAGCCCAGGTTAAGATGGTCAAACCAACCCCAACTTAAGGTAGACTTGGTCAAGTCGGGACTGAGCTTAAGTTAAGTTAGATCAGATTAAATTAGATTAAGTTGAGTCTAACCAAGCTAAGCCCACGTTAGGCTGCATCAACAAGACTAAACCAACATTAGACTGGATTTAACTATATTGAGTCTAAGTCATATTAATTTAAATTTAATTTAAAAAAATATATAAAATATATTTAATATAATTTAAAGTGATTAAAAAAACCTAATTCAATTTAATATATTTAAAATGGATTTAATATATTTTGATATGATTTTAATCTAAGTTGGATTAAATTACACCTACCAATTCTTGTATGCAAGCGGGTAGTAGCTTGCATATAACAATATTAAGAAAAATATAGCATTAACTATTAAGAAGCAAGTTTAAGCATCATTCATCCTATTAAAACTAATTTGTAAGGTAAGGATTGTCCTCACTTATATATTGTAGATCGACCTTATCTTTAGTTGGTGTAGGATCTTTAATACACCCTCTTACGTCAAGTCATACACATTTTATGTGTGAGGCTAGATATTTCTGAGTAATCTGATAGTAACTCAATATTAGTTGACACGATAGACTTAACAAACCTTGCTAGGATAGACTCTAACACCATATTAGAAAGTGAGTTTAAGCATAGTTCATCCTCACAAAATCGACTTGTAAGGTGAGGATACACATCGACTAGAGATAAGACCAATTTATCGTATATATAAGTGACGACAATCCTCACCTTACAAGTTAATTTTTGAGGATGGGTTATGTATAAAATCGTTCTTAATATGGTATTAAAGCTTATCCTAACGAGGTTTATTAGGTTTATCATGCCACCGGCTAACGAGTTACTCTTGGATTACACATGAATATCTAGTCCCACACATGAGATGTTCATACCTCAATGTGAGGGGAATGTGTTGGAGATCTTACATCGACTAGATATAAAGCCAATTTATATATAAATAACAACAAAACCTCACTTTTTGAGTCGGTTTGATTAAAGTAAATTAAATTTAAACTCACTTGATGAGCATATACACAAGAGTATTATATAAGAACTTTACTCAACGTATAAAGGGTATTATATAAGAAGGAGTAAAAGTTTGTAGCTTCTTCTTAAATTTTTCATGATTCCCTTATACATGAGCAGTTTCATATCAAATACAAAGAAAAAATTATATTTACCTATCAAGTATATATAAAGAAGTGCAAATTAATATTTCAAATATCCATTAATATAATGGTTTTAATCTAAGATTATCGAGCATCAGAATAATTTTTTAAAGATCAATCTAAATATTTTACTCAAGAAATATTTTGGACAAGCACTAGCGTATACTACTTATAGAGGGCAGCCTGTGGGAAGTAGGTTCAATTGGTTCAACAGTTTTCTGGTTTGATGGCTGCTAGTTCAGTGGGTGAATGGTATGTTTAATGACAGCTTGTAAATGGGGAAATCATAATAGTGAAAGAAGATAAAGTGAGAGGTTCACGAAGAATAACCAAAAAGACGTGGACCATGGTGGCTTGTGTCCACCCTACATCCACGCACGCAGACTTATCAATGTAACATCCCATATTTTTCATGTATTAAGAACTTTATTGCATAAAAATTATATAATAAACTTGAATATAAAAATCTATACATTCATCATGTATTTTAAAGTATACTTCTTCACATAAGATTTATTTAAAATATATTTGTACAATCACAAAATAAAATAAAATAAAATAAAACTTTTCCATTAGCTTACTAAAGAGTCACACCACCTGTCAATTCCTCCGCTCGTATAATACACAATCATTGTCGATTTAAAAACAAAACAAAACAAACACTACACAAAAAGAAGGGTAAGCTAGAGAGTTTAAACATATATATGTATTTTCATAAATTAAATTTCTATCTCAACCAAACTACAACAAATCAAGCTTTCATAATTCATCTCATACATCACACTCTCGTGACACAGTTAATCCATATGATCTGGTCTAACCGATTCTTTTTCACACCATAGCATAGTTATGTTAACTTGTCAACCCATATGATCTGGTCTGGCCGGTTTTTTTTCATACCGTAGTGCAGTAATTTAAACTCAATTCATATGATCCGGTTTGACCAGTTCTTTTTCACACCGTAGTGTAGTCATATGAATCTATTAATCCATATGATATGGTCTAACCGGTTCTTTTTTAGACTGTGGCGTAATCATATGAACCTCCTTCGACTCTCACCACCTAGCCATCTTCATTTATTTCTAATGACTAGTAGAGTCAGGATACGATCTCAACAATATGTCTTGATCACACACTACATCATTCACAAACATTGATATTACATCATACAATACATAAACACTCATTCAATTTCATCAAATTCATACTTAATAAAATAAGTAATTACAATATCTAAAAAACCATACAACTAGCTTCCCTTCCCTCTATTGAGTAGAGATATTCAAAGGAGTTCCAAAAACCTAAAATCACAGACAACCTAACTATGTTCAAGAATCTAATTGAACATTCTTGCTTTACTCGATGCGAGGAATCTATGGATGACCTCTAGTCGTTAGTTTGATAAAGAAGGAAGGTGAAATTTAAGAGAGAAGGTAAACAAAATGAAAAGAACAACTTTTTTAGAAAGAGAGTTGGTAGTTTTTATAGACAAAATATTTTTTTAGAGATAGTGGGTGGTTGTTATAAAAATAAAACCTAAATAACTATTTTTCATATAAACAACTTTTCTGTTAAAAAATATTCAAGTATTATCTTATTTATCTCTAAAGCTAAATTTTAGCTAGTTTCTATTCTAGAGCTATTTTCTAAGATATTAGAGTTAATTTGAATCCGGAAAGTGTCCGTACGTGTCAGTGCTTTATTCTAATCATGTTTTTAATATAAAAAAAATCTTATTCAACACTTTGTTTAGTTAGATAGAGTCACAATGAAGATACTAATTTGAAGATTCAATATATTTAGAGTAATGAATCACATTCCATGAACTGAGTTAGATAGTTATATTAGTTTAAATTCTTTAGTTATTTGACTTGATTGTTTAATATAGGTTGCACAATGTTGCAGGATCAGGTAATGGCTGATTGATCTGGTGAAGAAAAAAAATGGAAGGTGTACGTGTTATATATGATCGTGTTGTAGAACTAAATAAATCAAAGGGTGATGAAAACTAATGTGAATGTTCTCTTGGTATCAGTGTGTAGTAATTTCAAACATTGTTCTAGTTATGTTGATGTGTTCTCTTAAATTTGCCTATGTTGGTTGGTCCATGTAATAATGGCAACTATTTTTTTTTAATCTTTTTACTTTTTTTTTTTTATTTTTTTTTGCAAATTCATTAATTTTTGCAGTTTCCTTGTTGGTTCACCTTATTTCACTAGTTTATTGGTAGCATTTTAAATCATTGAGGGCTTATCAAAATTTAAATAGCCCTTAATACAATTGATTACATAATTAACTTTAAGTTTTTTTTATAATATATATTTGAGGAAATATATGTAAACTATTTTTTATTATATCGTATTATTTTACGAAATTAAGGTTTAATTTATTTCATATTTACATTAATTGAGTTTCTTAAGTATTATTGCTTTTAATATTTGATACATAATCTATTATTTGAATGAAAATGATGTTAGAGAAAAATAATAATTTACGTATTTGCGTGAAAGAAAAAAAAAACATAATTCTATTATAAAGTAAGAACGTGAAAGGTGAATTAGGGATTTATTTGTACTATTTTTTTTTTATTTTTGTATAAGTAATGAAATAATATCTTTATAAGATTTAAAACTGAAATTGTAAAAATAATAAAAATTAAAACAAGAACATAAACTATATGCACAAAATGAAGTATTATATATATATATATATATATATATATATTAAAAGTCATTTAAAAGAATGAATGTGGTTTACCAACATAATTTATACAGTATAAATGTAATATAAGATACATATAAATAGTTTAAACATATAATTAGTTATATATAATATCACAACATGGTTAGTAATTTATTTTGGGTCTAGTTCGGAACATATTTTTATTTGATATTGTGGGCCTTCTTCAACACTTCTATTTAGGAATATAAGATACATATAAATAGTTGAAATATATAAGTTATATATAATATCACAACATGGTTAGTAGTTTATTTTCGGCCTAGCTGGGAATATTTTTAATTTGATATTGTGGGCCTTCTTTAACATCCTTCTATCACTCTTGTGACTAGGAACTTTATACATTATCATATCTTCGCTCTTATCCTCTTATTCTACTCTATATGGTTAAAAATAATTAAAGTTTGCTATTGTGGTTCTTAAAAGATTGTGAGGTCTAAATGTTATATTTATATTTTTCCTCTTAAGTGTTTATATTTCCACTATTTTCCTATCTGTTTTGTTGATTGTGCAAACCGCTTCAACAAACATAGTTTTCTACCACAATAAAAATATTTTCTTTTAAAGTTATAATAAACATATTTTTTATAAGTTTTGTTAACTCTTTATGTTATAATTTAAAATTCTATTTCATTAAATTTTAAAAAGTCACTGAGAAAAATGTGCAACATGTATAAGTTTGAGAAAATAATACTGGGAAAGTATTTAGAGGCTCAAGAATGAACAATATATGCGTAATTGATGTGTTTTCCAAAAAAACGTCTTATACAAGATAAATACTCGATGTTCTAAATTAACAGCGAAATTAGTATAGAATCTCTGTTTCGGTTACGTTTACATTATAGTTTTCCTACAATAATATATATTTAATGGTAGCTCTTTTTTTTTTCTACAGCAAATGATTCATAAATAAAAGAAAAATAAATATAGAATAATACAGATAATGTACAAACAGAGCAAAATACGTGTGAATAAATTATTATAATAACGATGATGCCTAATATGAATTTTATAAAAAAAAATACTATAATAATAATATTTTTTAATAAATAATATCTCTTTATTTAAAATAATTATGTAAGTTTACATTATAATAAAAGAATAAAATGTGTAAGGGATAAATTATGTGGGTAAATTTTGTAAAATATATTACTCTATTTGAAAAATTACATGTGTTTACATTTTAATTCACTAAAAACATTACGAAAAAGTGATTGTTGTTGAAAATAAGAAGAAATCACATAGAATAAATACGATTATGTTTTAAGTGGACTAGAGTTTACCATTTTATTTTATTGTTTTCGGATACAGTTTCAGTGTATCACTTCGACATATATAAGAAATCATTAGGAGAAAAAATATATTTAACAATAGAATATCACTGCGGTTGACAGAGAATCGCGTTAAAAAGAAGTTTTGATGACATTTTTGAAATTAAGTGCAACAGTATCACCGTGGTTGGTGCGAGAACCGCGGTGGTAAGACACACAAATATTAAAAAAAAATGTTGTAGGGAGATACCACCGCGGTTGTTTCCAGAACCGCGGTGGTAGGCAAAAAAATAATTTTTAAATGATTTTTGTAGGGAGATACCACTGCGATTGGAGCCAGAACCGAGGTGGTATGTGGATACGATCGCGGTTGTATGTAGGAACCGCGGTCGTATCCCCTGTTTTAGAGAACTCTGCGCTCACTTTTTCATTTACGATTTTGTCTTCCCTCTCTCACGTAGTGCTCTCGTTCCCTTGCCGTCTCTCATCGTCGTCCCTCGTTGTCTCTCACCGTCGTGTCTCGTGTTGTCTCTCCCTCTCTTTCTCTTTTGTTTCTGCTGCCACCCCCACCACCATTAACAAGCCCCTTGTCTTCTACCACCACCCCCACCGCCACTCAGGTCCCTCTCTCTTTCTCTGCACTTCTTCACTTTTGTCTGTTTCACTTCATTGTCTACTTTTCAGGTATAGTCCTTCACACGCATCTCAAGCCTGCTGTAATTGTATGTGGTGCTGCTGCCATGGTCTCTACTTTTCAGGTTCCCCCCATTTCTTTTGTCAATCCCTAGATTCTCATTGCTTATATTTCATTAACTTACTTTGCTGGTGCTTTATATTCGTTTGTACATCATTCAGGCTGAAGTATTAGCATTCACTGTTCGGGCTATCGATGTTGGCCCTATCATTACTACTGAAACAATTCAAGTTAATGATCAAATAAAGGTATGTTTTCTGTTTGTCCGTCTCTGCCACAATTGGTGTGAATGGAACGGAAATGAATTATGTACCTTTTTCTTTATATATTAAAGAAGATCAGTGTTTTTATTTTGGTTTGGTAGATTGCGGTTTGCTGCATTTGTGTTTTGTGCATTTCAACATCTTCCTGCACTTTACCTTTGTCTACAAGAGGTATGTTTTTAATTTATGAAATGCTTGAACTGTTTTAGTTTTTGTATCTTGATCAAAACGTGTTGGGCTTGAGTCCAGGGATGTTCGATCCCAACATTTTATGTTTTCTCTAATATTTATGTTCATGATGATGTATTGGTATTGAGTCCGGGGGTGTTCGATCCCCAACATTTTATGTTTTCTGTAATATTTATGTTTATGATGACGTGTTGGTATTGAGTCCGGGGATGTTCGATCCCTGACATTTTATGTTTTCTGTAATATTTATGTTTATGATGACGTGTTGGGTTTGAGTCCGGGGATGTTCGATCCCTAACATTTTATGTTTTCTCTAATGTTTATGTTCATGATGACGTGTTGGTATTGAGTCCGAGGATGTTCGATCCCCAATAATTTTAGGTTTCATTTGTGCCTTGTTTAATATGTATGAATTTTTTTATATACGTAGTCATGGATCGAAGTTAGATAACAGCAAGTCAAATCAGTGATGTGTATGAGAAAGGTGTTGAAGAATTTCTACAATTTGCTAAGAGGAATGAGCAGGAGTAAATAACAAATATTATTGTTCGTGTGTGAATTGTTTAAATGGGAGAAGACAATATATTAATTTGATACGAGAGCATGTTCTCTATGATGGTTTCTTGAAGAGCTATACAATATGGACTTGGCATGGTGAAATTTTGGAGCAATATTCTAGTGTATCTATAACTGAATGTCAATATTCTAATGTATATTCTGAGGATTGCATGGAAGACATGATTCGTGATATTGAAGAAGATAATTTCCACCAGGCACATGTGTATGATTCATTGAAAGATGATTCAGTCACAGAATTGTATCCCGGTTGATCAACTTTTTCCCGTTTGTCAACAGTATTGCGATTATTTAATATCAAGGCAAGAAATGGGTGGATTGATAAAAGTTTCACCGAATTGCTAGAATTGTTTCATCAAATACTTCCAGAAGGTAATACATTGCCAACCACTCACTATGAGGCCAAGAAGATATTGTGTCCAATGGATTGTATATTGTATAGAAAAGAGTTTGAAGGATTGCATAAGTGCCCTATATGCGGGGTATCAAGATACAAAGTAAAGGATAATGATGGTGATGATGATGACATGAAAAAGAGTCCTCCTGCAAAAGTATTGTGGTATCTTCCAATCATACCATGATTAAGACATTTTATTTGCCAATGTTAAGGATGCAAAGAACTTGACATGGCATGCAAATGGAAGAAAATGTGATGGGTTGTTACGACATGTTGCCGATTCACCACAATGGAAGAAAATCAACTCTTTGTATCTTGAGTTTGGAAGGGATACAAGAAATCTCAGACTTTGTCTTGCAACAGATGGAATGAATCCATACGGTAATTTAAGTAGTAAACATAGTTCATGGCTTGTTTTGCTAACTATTTATAATTTGCTGTATTGGTTGTGCATGAAGAGAAAGTATATGATGTTGTCTATGATGATATCAGGACCAAGGCAACCCGGAAATGACATAGATGTTTATCTAAGTCCTTTGATAGAAGATTTGAGGTTGTTATGGGATGAAGG
>Ga0209489_106578_pt1 | contig 18503 bp, 14 predicted proteins | sample SiratrowhiteBW_FD_187527 | JGI IMG/M metagenome (GOLD analysis project Ga0209489, IMG submission 187527) | Root nodule microbial communities of legume samples collected from California, USA - Siratro white BW (SPAdes) (version 2) | ecosystem: Host-associated > Plants > Roots > Nodule | place...
TTTTTTTTTATATATATATATATATATATATATATATATATATATATATATATAAACTAATTTTTAGAGTGATTTGTTTTAACAACGTTTTCAGTTGTATACAAATCATAATCTTTACAAATTTGTGCAATGGATAATTTAAATTATTAAGTATACGTAATTAATTAATAACAACAAAAAAAAATTTACTTCAAGGTTCAGTTAGAGTATCACATGTTGTTTCAAACATACATATCAAAATCAGTTAACAAAATAATATGAGCAACTTTTGTTGAAATTTCATAGAAGAGAGTTTGTTTATTATATTTTATTGGATTCTTATTTCTCGCGCTTTTTCGAATTATGGTTTTCCAACCTCCCAAATATTACGATCTGTTTGAAATTCAAGTTGTTACAGCAAAAAACAACCTCTTAAATAACTCATTTGCTTGTTGCATTGGATGTTTTATGCTCTTTTCTGAGTCATAACATGTCCTTGCTTGATTTTGGATCTTGTTGATCCTCTTCTCAGTTGATTATCTTTTTTGTATAGCTTAGGAGTACGAATTCTATCTAGAATGTTTAAGTCTGATCTTGGTTCTGTATTACTGCATACAAATTCTCATCCACTAATCATAGAACAAAAATATGCAGATATTAGTTAAAAGGTTAATAACATCTAATAGACTTTGATTTGTGTTATTCAGCAAACTTTTTATTATCTGTTCTGCAAATTCCAGATATCACATGAGCTTTGATTTCCCTGTTACATTGTTATACTGCTATTGGACATTCAGACTATGTGTAATACTTAACATTTATTTCATGCTTTTACACAAAGCCATTAATTAGAGATAAAATTTAACATATTAAAACTTGGTACTATTTATAGCAGAGACATGTCTCCATCTTCAAGCTATAACTACACTAGTTTTATACAAAGGATGTCTTGTCATTCACCATCTATTCTTGAGTCTTGAGAGTAATCTCTTCAATAATATGCTAATTCTAAATTTACTTAATCTAAACTGCTTATCTTTGTCATTCTACTCCTGGATTCAGTGTACAACCATTTCATTATTACTAATGTATAAAGTCAGATATCCCTTGTATTTCTGAATTCCAAGAATGCAAGTTTTTGGGTAAAGGCATCAATTGGAATAGGAAGCTCTTTGAAATTTTATTATATATCCATGTTCATGTCTTTATTTGAGGTAGCCCAAAGATTTTCTTATCATCTACCTTTTCATTCCTAAAGACAATACCATTTCTTTGGTTCCATATACTCTAAAACTACTGCAACCAACATTACCTGTCAGATATGATTTCCTGAATCTTTATAGGCTAGACATAGTAAAAGGACTTTAGGTGAATCCAAAATTGATTATAAGAGACTAATGACACTTCTATCCATTATTACAGAGATTCACTATATAACTACCTTATAGTTGGAAAAGAGTCAGTTAATAGATTGATCCTCCATTCCACACATACTACTTCCCACTTGGATATGCCTATGAATCAAATTATATTTGGTTGTCACTATTCAAAACTACTCATGCAAAGTGCAAGGCTGAGGAAAATGCTTTGATCATCAACAGTTTCCTAAATAAGTCATTATCTTCATAGTTGATATTATCCTACAACACTAAGTATGTTTTTTTTTTTCATTAGCAAAAAGAATAAATTAATAAGAAGCACAATAAGGTGTTTAAACCCTTTATACCAAAAAGAAAACTAACATAAAAGTTTCTAGTAAATGTTGATATGAGGATTCCATCTCAGCATTCCTGCAAAAAAAGAAAACTACCTACTCTACACCTCTTTCCTGACCTGAACCATTTCAATCACAAGCCATCAACACTAAGTTAGGCAGTTATCCTGATACAATTCAATCTCAGATTCCAAGCCTTCATAAACCTCTCCAGTGTTGGTACCTTTGTCTTGTTATACCACAATACTAAGTTCCTTTGCAAATCATGTTCTGTACTTTGGAATCAGCCTCCAAGTACTTTTCAGATAATAATTTTGTCTCAGATTTCATATCAACTCCTCAGATACAATTCATTGGTCTTCTTTGCTGTAGTTAATTACAGGTTGTCCTTTTCCTGCTATATTGCCAAGCCCCATAGCATAACTTTTTCAGGGTATCCTTCTCACCCAACATCGTGTCATACACCAGTTACACTCAACATAATCATCATGTTATGTTGTGAGGAACTGCTTTAATTAATCATCAACATGTTCACTATCTTCAGTATCTGAACTATTTGAAAAACTCAAATGATGGCACTAGAAGCATCTGGAGCCTCTTCTTCAGAAGTTCTGTGCACAACAGAGTTAAGATCACTTTCCTTTCGGGGTCTTGCATATTCTGTAGAATATCACTTTGTCAAATGATCTATTTTGTTGACTGCAATGAAAGTTTTCATGGAGCTGAACTTGAAGATGTAGACTTCCTCCAAACTTAAAGTAAAATTGCCAGCATAAAAGCACCTCAGCTCTTCTAATCTTTCAAGATCCAAAACCTGGAGCCGTTCAAATATTATTTCTTCATCCTCATCAAATTCCTCTGCAACAATTGCCATCAATCCCTCATAGTCTTCCACTACTAGATCTTCTATCTCCAAGTTTCATAAGATCTTTGGCTACAGATGCTGGAAACACGCTTGAAAGGCCTTTACATTCCTTAACATGTACTTCTTTTAGATGTTGCATGCATATCTTGATTCCAAACATTCTCCAGATTTGGAAGCTTCGATGAAACCAATTTCTTCAGAGGAAAAGTAATTAATATGTATTGTGTTGTACATTTGACATCAAATATGGTTTTCACAGAATCACTGTTTCGAAATTCCAATGATTCCAATTTAGGTAATAAAGGAAGCAATTGGAAGGGTAGCACTGCATCTGATAAACACTGGCAGTTGTCCACTATCAATGTGTCCAACTTACTGAAGCACATGTCTGGGACCTGCATTGAGCCATGCAATATCTCTTGTAATCCTAACCTACTTTTGAGATCAAGTTGTTCAAGCTCTAAAATCTTGACATTGCTTGTGCTGCATAGTCTCCTGTGTTCTTTCCCTTGAATTCCTTGGCTACTGCATAATACCATACAATCTGATTTATAGTATTTCATGGTATTTATTGATGCATAATTCCCTCTTCTTCAGCTATGAACATCTTCATACCACAGCTGCCAATTATTAATTGTATTTTTCACAATGTCCTTGGTCATATTCATCAGTGGCCATCTGATATAGAGTTAGGAGCTATAGGAAACTTGACTGACAGCTTATCTTACTGCTATGGAAGTGGAATCCCCACCAGGCAAAACTTTCTACAGAATATTGCTAGCTTGACACATGTAGATATACATAGTTAATACTTATTGTGCTTTCCATCTACATCAAAAATCACGTTCCATGTATCTACCTTCTTTTGTAGTCAATATACACTTCCATTTGGACAACAAAGCTTCATTAAACAATTTTAAATCCTTTATGATTAGGCCTTCCAGTTTTTCTAAAAGAACATGTATTTTTCTCTCTATCCAAACAAATTTCTTCCCTTTTGTTCCCCAGCCCCAACTGCACTCTCTTTGTATCTTCATAATATCCTTCTACCCAACTTGGTATTTTAAAAAAGGATAAAAAGAATAGGGGCAAGGCATTGGGGACTACTTTATTGAGTACCATTTCTTTTTAGTTAACAAGTCTCTAACTAATCTTTTGTATAACATAATCCTAAAGGTGACTTTTTCTTAGATTAACCCCTATGATAGACCCAAATCTATAAACATTATGCTGATTTGTTTACCATAAGGATTATTGCATATTTTGCTAAAATGTCTTATAAACTCTTATCCTCCTAACTTGCTTTTTAGTAAATTTGACTTTCAAATCGATTATTAATACGAAGCATCTTAAAGTGACTTTTAAGGTCAAAATATTTTGAGTATGAGCTTAGTTTAAAAAATTATCACTATTATTGTTACAAAAGCCCAATCCGAAGCATGATTAGTTTTTTTAATAGGAAGGTCTGGATACAAGTCTTTACGACAATTTTGTGTAGAAGTCTCATTATAAATAATAAGTTGTATGAAATAGTAGCGAATAGGAGGAAAGGTCCATATAGATCTACGGTAAATGACTGGTTATATGCATAATTTTTTTTTTCTCCAAAAAACAGTTTTTGTGTAAAACCATTTGATGATTTCTCTCTTATTCATTGATATATTTGGGCTCTTTTTGTTGGATGTTAACCAGAATCAATGGTCTGAAGCGTTTTACAATATTGTCTGGAAAGCAGCGAACCTAGGAACTTTGTTAGGAGTGGAAGGAAGCTATCACAACACATTGCACGTGGTAAGTTCAGAATGCTACCCTTTCTTGTAAAGTTAGAAATTAAAAGTCTATCATGGAAGGAGTATATTGTTCTTATCAAATTTAGAAAGAATAATATTATTTTCTGTATTTTAATAATGAAGCCATTAAACCCATAAATACAAGAATATGATGGTTAGGAAATATTAAGAGTCAATTTTAAGGAAAAAAAAAATTCTCGTATTATGGACTTATTTCTAAATAATTAATCCTAGTATTAATAACAAGATGCAAGTATAATAGAGAATAAAATTATAATAAGGATAAAATATAAAACTTTCTAAAATACATAATAAACAACACACTTTTGACACTCCTCAGAAGTGTGAGTGTTCTCTATTCTCAACATTGATATAATTCTTTCAAAGTTAATAGAGGTGAGTATGTCTGCAAGTTGATTCTGAGTGGACACATATAAGATGCAAATTAAACTACTATCTAGCTTTTCCTTGATAAAATGTTTATCCATCTTGATATGTTTAGTTCTATTTCGCTGCATCGGCTTGTGGGCTGTGGGTTATGATAAGAGTGGATTTATTATCATAATATGATCTTATATTTCATCTCACTTTATCTTTAGGTCTTCCAATATAATTTTCAACTATAGAAGTTCTCATATTCTTTGAAACATTGCTTGAAATTCAACTTCAGTACTCAATCTAGCTACTACAATATATTTTTTTTCTCCTCAAAGTCACTAGGTTTTTATGAAGGAAGGTGCATGACCCAGAATTTGATCTCCTATCCACAACTGATCCTCTTGTTTCGTTTAAATAAAATACCTCTTCTTGGAGTCTGTTTCAAACGCTAAGAGCAACTTGTAAATATACTTTCTCTGGTTGGTGCATAAATTGGCTTGCTAGACACAACAAAAAGTAATGTTTGGCCTAGTGTGAGATAAGTAAATAAGTCAGTGAACGAGTCTTTGTTACATTTCGTTGTCAACATCAATATTCTCCCGTGTACTTCCCAACTTTTGTGTAGATCAATTGGAGTATTAGCTGGTTTGGAGGCCTTCTTAGATGTTTCTTTAAGCAAGTCAATTATATACTTTTGTTGAGAAAATGTCCTCTGGACCCAAACTTCTTTTGGTTTCACTGTTTGTGTTGCACTTGATCCATGAGAATGTCGGAGGCTTCCAATCCACTGGAATGATCTGATTTCTATTACTACACCTCATGTTAATAAAAAAGGTCTTAAAATTTGAAACCCCTTGATAGAAGACTTCATAAACTGCACAATTGAAGCCAATCACTTTGATCAACCCTCAAATTTGATTCTGCATAAAGATAAGATTAACATGCATGTTGTCAAAATGTATTTTGTTTCTAGCTTCCTAGATTTCAGAAATTGTGCAAATGCAAGTAGTGAATAGACTGAAAAAAAAGAACTATGTTGAATTTTGCTTTCCAACCGTCTCCACAAATAAATAACAAACTTACAATTAAAGAAAATATGGTTAGCGGTTTTGTCTCCTTATAAGTCAAGCAGCAAATGGACACTAAAAAAATAACCTTTTCTCTAGGATCCTCCAAATGAGAAATGCTTTGGAAAGGGGAGAGAGAGATTCCAAATTTAACGGTGCTAAAGAAGAGAGGAAAAAGAAGGATCTCCATAGTTGGTAGAGTTCTACCTCATTAGTTAAAGCAAGGGCAAAGATGTAAATCTTGAAGGCTAAGATAGAACATTATTGCAAGAGATAATTACGGATGTTCCCAGCATCCTTGTCTCTAAAGTCCTTAACAGAGGCTGTAAGTAAGAGATGAAAGTGAGGAGGGATATTCAACATATTAATAAAAGGTTTCTCAAGTCAATTATACTTTCAAAAATTTAACAATCTCCCCTCTGCCAAGCTGCCAAGCTGCCAAGCAGTGTTAAGTTACACTGTGGGCATGTGCACTTAATACTGACCCACAAGGAAGAACTTATATGAAAATTGATAGGTTGTATAAGTTCTTCCTATAAAGATTGAGATTTGTTGCTATGATGTAATTAGACTATACAAGAAAACTGTAAGCATGATAAACTGTAACCATGATGTAACTAACTCAAGATGGATAATAAATCATTGATTTAGATGAATCCTATTATTTGCTCAAACTTGTGTATTATTCCATTAGTCTCAGTTTATTCCTTCCATCTAATATTACATATTCTTTGATCCATCAATCTAAATCTTAGGTGATTCAATTTCCATTTCCTTATGATTTTACTTGTTTTGTTTGTTCTGATATTTTTCGTCCAATACTCTTTTGTTGATTATTTCTTCATACTTTGTTTCAGTAGTGATCTTTCTTCTAACTTTATTCTATTAATTCTTTCGTCTACAAGATAATTTAAGAATTAGTTCTTCATATTCTGTGATGATATTCAGTTCAATATAGTATATATTGATCTTATTCTGAAAGAGCTCTTTGTCTATGGTTTGAGCTACTTATTCATTCAACTCCTTTTGATTTTTGTATTCCTGAACTTTTCTCCACCTAATACTATGTTTAATCTACTGAATATCGTCTGATAAAAGCTTGGACTTACACTATATTCATTATACCTTGGCACTGTCTTATCTTTATTTGCTTCTTGCAGTCAAAGTTTTACTAACAAATTATGGATCTAGTAGAGGAAGATTCTTTCTCTTATATTTCCGTTGCAAATTACTTTGTCTGTTGGTTTTGTTGATGTTTCTTTTCTAATAAAATTCTAAAGAATGATATAATATTCAAATAAAAATTTGTATATATTATATATTGGAAAGGGACGTCACAAGTGTGCCAGAACGGAGTCATGTGAGAGTGCGTGGAAGCTCCGATCACCGCGTTTCTGGCGGCACGGTGTCACCTAGTTGAGGCGAATCGAATGGTGGCTTCACCGGTCCAATTGGCGATAGCGACGGCGGCTGCTAAAAAAACACCGGTGGAGAATGGATTCACCGAAAAAAAAAAAGTTTAACCCTTACCTAGCTCAAGATACAATATTAAGAATAATGGAAAAGAAATATAAGATTAATTTCTCTTATATAAAATACACATATGATTGTTTATTTATAAATATAAATAATATCATAATAGCAGAAAATATAAGCTAAACCCATTACATTACAAACATGATATTAGGATGAAGAAGAAAAGTTATTTGGAAATTTGGAAAGCATATGACTCGGTCATTTAGAAATTTTTATATTATTATGTTTGGAAGATTAGGGTTATGCTCTAAATAGATAGATTAGATAAAGTGATGTTTGGAATTGCAACGTCCTTTTCCAATATATAATATATACATATTTTTATTTGATTATTATACCATTCCTTAGAATTTTGTAGAAAAGAAACATCAAGAATCCAATAGAGGAAGTGATTTGTAGTGAAAATATACAAGAGAAACTATCTTCTGCTACGAGATCCATAATCTATTAGTAAAACCTTGACTGCAAGAAGCAAAGATAGATAAGACAGTGCTAAGATATAATGAATATAGTGTAGACCCAAGCTTTTATCAAACGACACTGAGTAAATTAAGTATAGTATTAGGTGGAGAAAAGTTCAGGAATAAAAAATTCAATGAATAAGCGACTCAAACTGTAGACAACTAGTTATTTCAACAATAAGATTAATATGTATGATATTGAACTAAATATCATAACAAATATGAAGAACTAATTGATCAATTATCTTGTAGAACAAAAAATTAATAGAATAAAGTCAGACAAGAGATCAGTATGAAGAAATAATCAACAAAAGAGTATTAGACTAAGGATATCAGAACGAATGAAACAAGTTAAACCATAAGGAAATGGAAATGGAATAATCTAAGAATTAGATTGGCGAATGAGAGAATATATAATATTAGATGGACGAAATAAACTAGACGAATGGAATAATATATAAGTTTACACAATATTTAAGATTTGTCTAAGACAATGATTTATTATCCATCTTGAGTTTGTTACAACATGCTTGCAGTTCCTATGTATCATCAAAATTTCAAACAAAATCAAATAAACTTTTGATACAAGGGAATATTGAAAAACTTTTACATAAGTTTTCCGTCTATCGTACTCTTTAACCTTTTATATTCGCCTCCTGGATTAAGACCCTTGTTTGCAACTCTTCTTGGCTAGAAGAAAGAAGACCAAGGTTTGACGATATCCTCTTTTTCCTTAACTTCTCTGATGGAGTTCTGTCAAAGCAGAACCTACAACCAAAGTCTTCTACCCCTTTGGTTCTCCCAGATACTTTTGGAGGTTAGGTTGGGACACCATCCATTCACATGAGCCCTTCCTAAGTGTCCAAAGGACTAGGTTGAATCACCATGCAATAGAAGATTGGTGAAACTCCGTCTGTTCTTCCATAGGCGATTCACGAATAAGAGATAGGTAGAAGAATTTTGAATAGGCAGTGTAGGGACGAATGAATATGGAAGGATGATGAGATCTTCTTTAAAAGGTTTTCGAAAATGAAAGCACTATTGTCTGCATATCTTCTTGTTTGGAGTATTAAAGTAAGGTCACTACGAGGGATAACTTACATAGTAGAAGGGTTCATCTATGCAATGTGTTTTCTGTGATGTGAATAATGAAACAATTAGCCATCTTTTTTTAACATGCCGAGTAACAAGGAGTGTGTAGGATAAGTACAATTTATGGGTGGGAAATAGTACGACGCAACACTACTTACCAAAGAATAATTTTAATCATTTTAGCTTGCTTAAAATGAACTCAAAGGAACATAAAGTATGGGTCTTTGTACGGGTAGCTAGTATTTGGGTGCAAAGAAAACATAACATAATCTTTAGAAACCATAAGATTAATGCCAAAGAGATTTTTAATTTAACCCAAGTAAGTGCAATGGACTTGGATTGAAAAGAAGTATCCAAAGGCAAAGTTTTCCTACTCAAGTTTGCGTTTAAATCCAATTCTATCAATTAAGTTAATGAGATAATATTCTAGAGGGATGACAAAGGGAAATTGCAGCTGTGATATCATACGGAAATTTTTATGTTTTACATTTTACATGCATCTGAAATTACCAATCTTACCCCAGTCACGCATTTTTGTAGAAGAATAAAGAGTGCATATACCAAGTTAAACATGATATATGATTTACATCTAAACTAAGTTTACTCTTGATAGTTTCAATTTTTCTCATCCAAAATATAAATTTAAGGTTTTAAATGTTAAGTTCTTTAGAATTTCCAAAAACATGCGAATGTTGTTCTCATTTCGATGTACACTCTTTCCTTTTCGCAGATGAGCGCAGAACTTCAGTTGCCTTCGCCTGTTTTATTGACTAGGGAGTGTTATTTTGGAAGGTACAGCAAGCAGTTATCTCTTACCACATGGGGGGTCGTAGATTTTTCGTTGGAGAAATTTCTTGCTTCCCCAACGACCAATTTTCTGAAAAAACCATCGGGATGCTTAATTGCTGGACTGCCTAATGGATACTCTAAGGTTGATTTTCAATTGATTGCACCATGAAGTTAACCATTTTCTTTTCTTGTGTTCATTTTGGAAAGGTTTCACTTTGTTTTTCATTTTTAGGTTATATGGGTGGAGCATGTACAAGCAGAAGATAGTCTTGTGCACCCTGATTTCCAGTCCCTATTCACCTCCACTCTTGCTTTTGGTGCAACCCGTTGGATGAACTCCTTAGTTCGATATGGTGAATGGTTACAAAGTCTATTTGCAACAGCATTGGTTGCTGATGAAGGAGGTATATGAAAGCTTGTTGTTATTTGTTCCATTAATATGTAGCATGTTTAATTGCTGCCATTAAACTTGCTTGTTTCTTGTGATATGAACAGTTGTCATAGCCCAACATGGGAGGAGTAGTCTGCTGAAACTGGCAGATAGAATGATGAAATCGTTTTGTAGAAATGTGAGTTCTAGCGCAGACAATCCATGGACTCAAATGGCTTCTTCTCCATTCGTGAGAATCATGGTGCAGAATAACATGGGAGAAAGTGGTAAGCCTCCAGGTACATCCGTGGTTTTCACTACTTCTGTTTGGCTCGATGTCTCCCCAAATCGACTGTTCAACTTCCTTCGCCATCCAAATTCCAGACCTAAGGTTCGCTCCATAATCTCTTTCAAGCATTCTTATGATAAGAGTTATCATAAGAGAAAGTTAACATGTCAGTAAATTTTCATTTTGTTGAATAAATGCAGTGGGATTCGCTTTCACGTAGACATACTATTAGAGAATTCGCATCGTTGCTGAAGGGCGAAAATCCACGGAATCGTGTTTCCCTGATGAGAGCAAACGTAAGCAAGAATAATAATATTATCAGCTTTCATTTTTCATTAATTTCTTCAAACTCAAACGAAACCTAAACAACCCTTTATTTGCAATGTTCTTAGGATTCACAGGGCAAGTTTGTAATCTATTATCTGCAAGAGAGTTACACAGACTCAACAGGTTAGTACTTTCTTCTTTTTCAGAAAAAAAAAAAAATTAATATGAAACACAATAGACTGCTTCAATCCTTTAAAAAGAAAAACGAAAACTAGCTTCAAGGATTCCAGTATTTGAATAGAGGATTCACCACTGCATTCCTACAACAAAAACTACCTATTCCACACCTCTATGAAACGTTTACTAACTTAGACCATTTCACAAGAACACTAAGTTAAACAGTTATCCTGATACAATTCAATCTCAGATTCCAAGCCTTTGTCTTGTTATACCTCAATGCATATATCTGTAATACATCTGTTTGATAGAGTTCCTTTGCAAATCCTGTTCTGTACTTTGGAACCAGCCTCCAAACACATTCCTTTGCAACGAATGCCTTAGATCCCTCTCAGTCTTACACTGCTACATCTTCAAGTTTCAAAAGATCTTTGGCTTCCGGTTGCTTGAAACAGACACCATACGAACCTTAAATACAAAATTAAAAGCAAACTGCTAGCTTTTATCCAACAAACTTTCCAAACAGGGCTTTCCACATTGTTGAGGAGAGTGAGTGATTTTTCCACTGATGTCTTCACGAGGCAACCCATCAAGTCCTCCAGAACCAACAGATGAAGATGAGTCTGATGTCCTAGCTGTTCTTTTAGTAACTGCAGCAGATGCTCTCTCAATGGATTCTTCACTTATTTTGTGTCAAGGGCACTTAGCAGTGCATGCTTTACATTAGTAAGAAACCCTTTAATTTTCTGGACCAACGCATCTATGCAGACCACCCAAAATCTTAATTGATGCATACTAGCTCTCAGATTATAGATCATACGTAGATAATTGGATTAAGGCACCAGCCAGAACATGAAAATTGTGCTTTTTTTAAGTCTATAAGTTATCCATGCTCATGTTTTAATCTAAACTGATGTAAAAGTTTCCACTGCATCTGGTTTCAGGTTCGTACGTGGTGTATGCTCCACTAGACGAGCGAGCTATGACAGTTCTTACAAACGGATCTGACCCAGACAAAATGATGATCCTGCCGTCAGGGTTTAGCGTTCTTCCTGAAAGGTTGCAGGGAGATGAAGATAGAAGCACTCGAAGTCTTCTAACTATGGCCTTCCACATAGTTGACAGTATCAGTACTAATAAGCCATATATCGCTCCTCCATTAGTCGAAGTCTTATACAGAGTCATTGCAGATACTGTTACCTCTATAACCAACTCAGTGCTGTATCAGAATCATCGCAACAATTGGATGGATGATAGCAACTTCTAGTTACTTCCCAAATGGCTTTGCTTTGGAGCTCTGCATTGGATGCGAGGAAATATAATGTACTGTTTGTGACTGTTGTTGTGTTTTCGCCACGTACACGTACGTACTTTTCTCATTTTAAGTTTATTTTCCTGTGAGATGAATTATTATTGGTTATTCACTAAGCAAACAACGGTTCATTTCTTTTGTAAGACCCTTTGAAGATTGTTTTAGCATTACCCGAAGCTTCTACTTTTACGTTTCCTAATTTCTTGGATTAAGGTCACCTATTGCTAGAATCATATAATGTCCGTTTCAAACGTTTTCTCTGGTAATAGTGTTGATTTTATACTCATAAAACGGGACGCAAATTACTTATCTCATTTTTCTCATTCATAACAGAATTAACACGTGAACTAAAGTATTTTTTTTTTTTTTACTTCTATATATTTTTCTCATTATCCATTACCATTTTCACAGCTCTGCATAAACTTTCTTTCTAAACAAACCATGTTCTTCACCTTTCTCCACTTCCACCCCAACCTTCAACATTCTACTCGTCATGCATTCATGACATGATCCGAACCAAGGCGTGGTATACACTCACTCACAAGTGCCACCGTTAAAGAACTAACTCCACGGTGTGCTACGAAGCACCCAGCAGAAGGGTGTCCTAGAATCAGTTGTTGCTGCATCCAACCTCCATACACTAGCCCTCTTCTTTTAACCCTTGCTTCAAACCCTTCTGGCAAACCTTGGCTCAAATCCATTAGGGGCATAAGTGCTGCAAGAAAATGAAAACTTGTTAACTCAAGACCAAGTAACAACTCTTCAAATTTATTTTTCTGTAAAATGGTTTCGCTTCCATATGCACAGAATAACATAACCAGCGCTGAATCCCCCGAGCCATGCAACTCTTTTTAATACCACTGCCAAACTCCACTTTCCCTAGGTGAACGAGGAACCGCGCTTCGTGTTTGTAAAGAGTGATAACAGAATCAGGGAACCCCAGAGGCGGTTCCATTAGATCAGTTTCAATTAAGTTTCTTCCATTATTATACCCTTCTGGAAAACCGAAGTAAGCTACTGATACAAGATTACCTATCAAGTATTGAATACTCTTCATTCCCCAAACGTCAAAGAAAACAATTTGTTGCTTCAACTCCCTTAGGAGACGTTTCATATCCTTCTGTGTCCAATCCATGGTGGTAGCTAGAAGATAGAAGAAAGAGAAGGGTACATCTGAAGTGGTTTCTGCATTGTTGACGAAGGCCATTAACAGGAAAAACTGTGATGGGGACAACCACTACGTATATAACAATTAACTGACCATTTTTAATATACCTCTTAGAAAGTATTTCTTGGTTACTTTATAGGAAGTGAAAGTCTTGACTTAAATTTAACTTTACACTTCTCGGGAAGGTTAGACATAAGGAGAGTATCAACCAAAAAGAAACTTATATGCAAGTAAATATGGGGTGTCATATATGGGTATTCAGGTGAAAAGTGGATTCTTAATAATGTTTTGATCTTCAAGATTAATCCTATAGATATTATTAAATGATAATTTCTAAAACGATATAGATATATGGATTCAAACACGTAATGGTTAGTTTATATTAATAAAAACAACTTGGGTTTCTAGTAAACATATAGATTTAAAATTCATTTTAACATTTAATTCTTTTATAGCATATATATTAGTTCACTTGACATAATCAATATGATATAAATATAGAAATAAGAGAAAATAAATTGAAGAGACAAAGAAATAAGTGCTTTTTTTGAAAGACAAAGAAAAAATATAAGATTATTTATAGCCTAGTTTTTTCCACTTCATTCAAACACCACAAGCAGATAACTCCAACATTCATGGATGCTGCAAGTGCTGCTCCTTTGCACATAGCAATATTTCCATGGTTTGCTATGGGACACTTCATCCCTAACCTTCACCTGTCCAACAAATTAGCAGAGAGAGGCCACAGAATCTCCTTTATTGTCCCACAAAGAACACAAACCAAACTACACCACCTCAATCTCCACCCTCATCTCATCACCTTTGTCCCCATCCAACTTCCTCATGTTCCTGGCCTTCCTCACCATGTTGAGACCACTTCAGACGTCCCCTTCTCTTTATTCCCACTTATTGCCTCCGCCATGGATGGCACACAGAAGGAGATTGAACTTCTCCTAAGGGATTTAAATCCGCAAATTGTTTTCTTCGATTTCCAACACTGGCTACCCAACTTGTCTCGGAGCCTAGGCATCAAGAGTGTCGTGTACTTCATAGTTCACCCATTTTCATCAGCATACCTCGGAGATGGACCAAGACGAAGCCAAGGAAGAGAGTTAACTGAACTTGAGCTAATGGAACCTCCTCCGGGGTTCCCTGATTCATGCATCAAGTTTCAGCCACATGAAGTTCGGTTCCTCGTTGCAACAAGGAAACTCGAGTTTGGAAGTGGTGTTCTCCTGTACGACCGGGTGCACAATAGTTTCTGCTCAGCGGATGCAATTGGATTCAAAGGTTGCAGAGAAATTGACGGACCATATGCGGAGTATCTTGAAACTGTGTTTGGGAAGCCTGTTCTACTTTCGGGGCCACTTTTACCTGAGCCAACGAACACCACTTTAGAGGAAAAATGGGTTTCATGGCTTGGGGGATTAAACCCGGGTTCCGTTATTTTCTGTGCTTATGGAAGCGAAAGCCCGTTACCACAAAATCAGTTTCAAGAGTTGTTGCTTGGTCTTGAACTAACAGGTTTGCCATTTCTTGCAGCACTTAAGCCCCCTGATGGATTTGAGTCCATTGAAGAAGCTTTGCCAGAAGGGTTTGGAGAAAGGGTTAAAGGAAGAGGGATTGCATATGGAGGTTGGGTGCAGCAACAATTGATTTTGGGACACCCTTCTGTTGGGTGCTTCATAACACACTGTGGAGCTGCTTCTGTGACAGAAGCCCTTGTTAACAAGTGTGGGTTGGTGCTGCTACCACGACTTGGTACTGATCATATCATGAATGCAAAGATGATGAGTATGATCTTAAAGGTTGGAGTGGAAGTGGAGAAAGGTGAAGAAGATGGGTTGTTCACAAAAGAAAGTGTATGCAAAGCTGTGAAAACTGTCATGGAAGATGGGAATGTGGTTGGCAGAGAAGTGAGAGAAAATCATGCCAAACTCCGGAATTTTTTACTAAGAGACAATCTAGAATCATCATGTGTTGATAGGTTCTGTCAACAGCTACAAGATATATGTAAGTGAGAGCTTTCAGAGTTGTATTATGCTGTTACATGGTTTCAAAATCCTTATCTGATTATTTTTATCAAGGTCATATTTAGGCCAAAATCACAATCATTTACTCTGAATTTTCTTCTAGCTATTAATTTATATAGGTTATGTTAATTTGAATGTTTCTTTTTGAGGTAAAAAATATTGAGAAGTTAGAGGAGTGAGTGAAGATGGAGGTTTTCAAGTGGTTGAAATGATCTGAGAAACAGGACCTTAGCAAGTGGATTTTGTTATGGCTAGCTCTATGGTTCTTGAACTTTCTACCTTCTTGTCAAGGTTCTTGTCTAACTACAACTCACATCTTCATCCCCTTTGAGTTCAATTTCTTACATTATTCAGTCCCATCTTTGTTCCTTCAGCTTGTATTTTCAACATCAGTATCTCTAAGAATTTTCTATTCAAGATATATAAAGGATTTTCATTTTTTCAGTCAGGCCGAGTTCTCTATTTCTTGTCCTTTTGAATCTCAATTTTTTATCAGTTAATGACATCAGGGTTTCTACCAAAGACATGGAAAAATTTGTCAATGTATAGCAGCAATCTATCTTCTGGTTTCTGCTACTTTTATTTGGGGTTTCATTTCTAGATCATACACGCGGATAGGTCTCAGACAAATGTTTTATCAAGTTCTTAAACATAAACACTTTATATGATATATTATTCCTATATACCTCTATGTATGTACATTTTTAATTAAAAAGGACTTTCTCTACATACACCTTGTTTCTCCAAATACTATAATTTATTGTTCAACATCTTCTAATTTCTGTTACATCATGCCAAATTCCAGTTATGCAGTGGTAATACATTGAAATTGTGGATGTTATTAAACTGGTCAAGATGAAGGGGCTAATATTTTGATCAACAAATTTCTTTGCTGCTAATAAGCGCTGACATGAAAATAGATACATTTTAATCAGGAATGCAAGCTCATTCTCATCACCATCAATTATAGAGCTGTAAATTTAACTCAATGGCCAGTCTCTACTCCTAAAATAAGTTCTTTTTATTAGTTTGCTAAATGAGTAGGTTGAAAAAGTTTAACCCCAAAGTCTCCCACAAAGTGGCTTAAAGTCAAAGTTAAAGTAAATTTGTCTCACGACAAGATTTTAATTAATACCTAAATACTTTTTAAGATTATACAAGTTTATAAAGTCTTTTAAATTGTAAATTGATAGTTAAATATTTGACATTCATTATAAACTGTTTTTTAATGGGGTAACCCTAACCAGAGTTTAGTCAACTCGAAATTGAGTAACATAGATCTGATCTTGATTAGTCCTATCTCAACCTAAGTTGATATGACTTGATCAGAAATTTGGCAACACATGTTAAAAATATATTTCTTCTTCTTTCTACAATAGAACCACATAATGATCATGGTGATGATTAATTCCTTTTAAATTTAATCAATTTTAAATTTATTATGATTAAAATATTTTAGTTAAATTTTATCATATGCAAAATAATTCATATACATGTAACATATTTTATAATTGTAACACGTTTGATTTTTATTTGCTTTAAGTTTTGATTAAATATGTTCTATTTTTTTTTCTTAAACTAAAATTCAAACTCACTTAATAGACAACAGTGCATGCTTAAAATAGGGAAATTATTACATTTAAGTTACCTCCATCCCATAAACAATTATGCTTACGAATGTCGCTTCAATAGTTAGATATTCATTGTAAGCGACATTGTTTCAATTAAGCAAAATTTGTTCGTTCGAAGTGACCAAATTTGCAATTGTCGCTTTAGTGTGTCCAGACGCATCTTAAGTAAAAATTGATTGTCCACCTAAGTGAATCTAAACTTGCATCAATAAGAATAAAGTATTTTTATTAGTAAAAAAAGAAGATTTTAGGTAGATATTTAGGACAGATTATGTCATGTAAGAGTCCCACATGAATACGAGAGACATAAATTTATGTCAAAATAATATCTAACATAAAAGGTTCAAAATTTACGTCGAACGCGGACGTGAATGGATATTAGGTAAAGGCAAAAAATATTTACAATTTATGTTGGATCCTACAATGACTGACCGACGTAAATTAACTTTCGATATAAATCTTTATAGACTAGTGAATGTTATGACAAAAAATTAGATTTTTTTTTTAAATTTAATTAGTTTTGACTTAAAGACGAAAACTAAGAAAATACCAATTTATATATATACATACAATGTAAGTCAAACATTTGAACAAAAAATTCTATATAAAAAAAATATCTAATCTAACTTAAAAATTAGCTAAACAAGAAAATAAGACTAATTATACTATAAATGTTAGAAAAGGAAGGTTGTCCTTTGATCTCTTATCTCTTAGATTTCATGTTGAGATAATGAAAATTGATTATTAAAGACTTTAAATACATTTTAGTAAATCTTGAAATGTGTTATCTTTGGTAGGGAGAATCACTAATACTCATCTAAATGAATACATAAATACTTTCATCCATTACATAATCACACATCCTAACGAAAGATTAAATTAAATCTGACTCTCATAATCAATTATTAACAAAACTCTTATAACATTGAGAATTAAACAAATTTTAATCTTAGAGAGATACTAAAAAAAATCATAAATTACTTACAAAAATTATTTATGGATGAAATTTTGTATGTAAAATTTGCATTACATACAAAATTTTACATGCATATGCACATCTTATATAAAATCAACATTACATATAAAATTATATATGGATTCACATCTATATATAAAATCAACATTATATACAGATTTTAACTTATGGATTTGAAAGTATTATATACAAATTTAATCCACATGTAATCCGTAAGGAACATAATCCATATATAAAATCAATATTACATACAAAATTACATGGATTTGCATATGTATGTAAAATCAACAATACATACAAATATTTACATATGAATTTACATTCAGATATATATAATCCAAAAATTTACATTATTATTATATTACTATTAAATAATATTATGATTGTTATTACTATTATTAATATTATTTTTATTATCATTATTAATATTATTAATTAATAATATTATCATTTCTATTATTACTATTATAATTAATATTAATATTATTATTATTATAATATTATTATCATGAATATTAATATTAATATTAATTATTATTATCACGATTATTATTATTATTATTATCATTCTTAATATTATTATTATTAATATTATCAATATCATTATTA
>Ga0209489_106579_pt1 | contig 18503 bp, 4 predicted proteins | sample SiratrowhiteBW_FD_187527 | JGI IMG/M metagenome (GOLD analysis project Ga0209489, IMG submission 187527) | Root nodule microbial communities of legume samples collected from California, USA - Siratro white BW (SPAdes) (version 2) | ecosystem: Host-associated > Plants > Roots > Nodule | place: USA...
AAAAAAAAGAAAAAAAAAAAAAGATAAAAAAAGACACTAGCGGGAATGAAATGCCGCATAACTTTCAAAGGTAAAAAGTAACTGCTTATATTATATATAGGATTAAGTTATAAATGTCTAAAATATTTAATATTATATAATTAAACTTTTTATCTAAACATCATTTTAACAAAATATATAATAAATAATATATTTTATTATTTTATTTTTATATAATAAATAAAATAAAAATAATATATATATATATAATTATAATTATAAGATATTATAATAATAATAAAAAAAGGGAAACGGAGCCGCTAGTACATATATGTATGTGTGTTAAAATGGCTATTAATATTTATATGAGTCATTGTTATGTGATAATTTAAAAATTTAGATCAAAATAAATATTCTTATTTTATTTTGTGAACATCTTGCTTTTAACTTTTTGTTTAAACTCGATTACTTATTATCGTTTTAGTTTTTAAATTTAACCATTTATTATTATATTATTGTTTTCTAAATTTTCATTAAGTCTCACAGTCCATGTAAATTATTGACAAAATTATCATAATCTTTGTCTTCACTTTTTATTCTTATTTTTGGTATGGTTGATGTTAACTTTCTATATCTATCATTTTAAATCTCATACACAAATGGGAGTCATAAGATACTCCTTTAAATGTCACAAGAGCATACATGTATAATTTAATCAACATTTTTACTTGCATATAATACTTTATTTGATACTTTATAAACTTCTGTAATTGTTCATGAATTAGTTTCACTACTATATAATTAAATATACGTTATACTACTTTAAGAGTTACACTTTGCATATAAATATATAATTTTTTATCTTTTAACTTTGTCTTAACAAAATATAATATTTTATAAATACTAACATTTCATTTATTCTTACATAATTATTTGGAAAAAAAATCAAATTAATAACTATACAAAAGAGTAACTCAAGTTTGTCATTAAACATTAGAAAAAATCAACCCACACACTCTTGAAATCCATTGTGAATGTTACTTTCAAGTAATTGAAACAACCTCACGTTTCATTGTAATTCTTTTTTTTTTTTCTTTTACTTTCTTTTTTACACGACCCAAAGGAAAGATCAAAATCTTTCTTTGTCTAAAATATTATCTTATTGGTTTAATTGAGTTTCTGCAAACTTTCACACATAATTTTTAATACATAGATGTGATTTCGCCATTTATGAAAGTTGTCCTATATTAAACATATATGACTAAAAATAATCTCCATGTAACAATCAACTAATATTAAATTTTGATTCTTCAAAAAAGTGAAATAATCATTACAGGTAGCAAACATTTTTTTTATTTCTGTCTTTTAAAGGGATGGAATCTAAACCAGATCAAAAAGAAACGGAAGTGCCACATATTCCAAACTCTTTATTATAGTTTTTCAAGTATTCTCACGTTTAGTTGATGTACAACTCTTTCTTAAACTATAGGAATTAGAGTTTCCTTCTCCATTACAAACATCCACGTCATTCTTAAGGAGTTCAGCAAAGACCACACAACACCACATATTCCATAATAGGAAAAAAGAATTTGTAGCATTTAGCATTTGTGGAGTAACTAAAGAAATAACATCTCCTGGTTCGTGAACAAATCATTTTCAATCTTTTAAAAAAAATCAAATATGTGAACTATATTTTTTTTATAACAATAATATAAGCGTGTTAAATTCTAGTCATTTTTAACTTATATTTATATATTTGATTACGTCCCTGGTACAAGCATACATGGTCAACATTATAACCTATTTTATTTATTAATTTAGTGATTACCGTAAACTCTTTAATTAAGGCAAAGGTTTCCCACTCTAAACCTTGTCAATATTACTTTTCATGCATTTTAATGAGTCATTAAAAATGATTGAAATCACTTTAAATATGTTTTTGAGTACAAAAGTTAATCACCTTATTAATTATATATGATCATTTATTATTAGACGATGGTATAGAATGTCTTTCTAAGCAATAATATAAACAACAACTTAATGATAAAATTATAGAAAATTGTAAAATAAAAATATCAATAACATTCATTCTAATAAAATCTACTTTTAGCTCTTTAGGCAATAAAAAAAATAAGAGCACTTATTAACATAATCTCTTTTAATATTAACATGTAATTTATCCACTATATATTTGGTTGTAATTATATTACTCTTTGACATGTGGTGTTATTCTCGCGAGTGCTTGAGAGGAGTAATCCTGTGAAATCTCATAATTTGTAAGTATTTGTTGCTAATAATCTTAGTCATGTGCTTCGTAGCCATATCAGTTATTGTGTGGTAGGACAATATTGTAATATACGTATCTTTATACCGTATATGTTTGTGTTTTCTTCTTTGATTAGTTTTTGGTTGTTTTAGTTTAGTTTAGTTAGTGAAACTATTATATGTTAAAAGAGGATGAGCTTTTTTCTTTGTACAATACTGATGAATACACAATTTTATTTTCTCCTTTTTTTAAGCTAGAGAGGAATGTTCTGCATCATGTACGTGTTCTCCTCATCTATTTTGTTTTTTCTGTTGCATTTTGCTTGTGATGAATTGCAGAGAAATAAAACTATGAAAGTATTCCATATGTTTTATGCCATGAATAATGTAAACAGGTTGCAGTATATTTAGTCATTTCTAAATCAGTAATACGTACGATCTAAGTGACAATAGTACAAAACTAAAATAAACATTAAACTGAATAAAATTTAACAAAAAAATATGTTTTAACCCAAAGAATATCACTCAAAACAATTTTTTATGTATACAAATAATTAATAAATATATGATGCTTTACTCTAAAACTACTATTGTTTTAGAAAGAGTCTATGATCTATTAGACATATAATTGGTATGAGATGGAATAGGCAGAAAAGCGTGAAAAGAAAGACAGCTTGAATGCTATGCTTGTCCGATTCTGCCGACGGAATGGAAGAGGTAAGTGATTAGGAAAATTCTAAACATATTTATTTTAAATCTTGGTGGTGTATTATGTGTGAGACCATGTTATAATAGAATGTGAGGTTGCACTTAATCCCAGGTGAAAGAAAAGAGATGAAACTGTGGGTCACATTTGACAAGGTCTTCTTCTACTTTGTGCTTTGCTTCAATGGTGTGTGGGGGACATGCACACGCCCCAGGCTAATGCTTTGTCGCTTTTCTTTACTCTCTTTTCACTTTTGTTTGTATTTGGACTCTTCCACTACGCAATCACAATGTTATCCTCTATTGCCCCACCCTCTACAAATTCCTTTTTCTCAAGAAGAACAGGATCATTAAAGTTATGCTTTTCTTCCCCACTATGCAATTTGTCACCTCTAAATACAGGATTACCTTTCATTTTAAAACAATATCAGTCTTCAATCAACTATCATTCCCTTACATCTCTTTTTTCTCTTTGATTAAACATATAAAGATGAGGATAAAAACATATATAATTATTCAACTAATTATATAGTATTAACGTATCTGTTCACAGTTATTTATGAAGCTCGGACATGTTTCTTTATATAGTATTAACATATCTATTAATCATAATTTATTTATGAAACATTTATATAGTATTAACATATCTATTAATCGTAATTTATTTATGAAGCTCGAACATATTTATTAAATGACGTGTCTGTATAAAACATATTTCTTGAATGATGTATCTTATGTACGATACATATAAAATACTAATATTTATATAACACATATTGGATAAAGTATCTTATTCAAAAGACTTTTTTTTAATATCGAACAATTCTAACACGATTTCAACACAACTTTAAAATGGATTAATATAATGATTTTTTTAAAATTCATAAAAGTTTTTATTATGATTAGAGAAATAAAAAACAAATTTTATATATAATCATGAATATTTATATTATATATGTTCATAAATAATTTCACTTTTTAAACTTTCGATAATATTAAATTACCAAGAAGTGGAATTTAAGCCTAACTCAACCTTATAAATCAGTTTGTAAAGTAAGATTTGCACCCATATTATAAATTATTGAAAGGTCTCATCTCTAGTGGATGTGGATCTCCAACACACTTCCTCACGTCGAGACCGCTTAACTCATGCGTGGGTGAGACTATACTGTTTGAGAATGGTCCAATAATGGCCCGATAGTGAGTGACCCAACAATCGTACTAGGATAGGCTCTGATATCATCTCAAGAAGTAGAATTTAAGTTTAACTCAACCTTACAAACCGACTTGTAAAATAAGATTTGCATCCATATTATAAATTATTGAAAGATCTCATCTCTAGTCGACATGGAATCTCCAATATATAAATAAATTAGACTTATTTTTTATATTTAACTAATTTTATTTATAAATAATTTTTAAATACATAAATCTTAATTATTAATATATATAATTCTTAATAACATAATATATAAATTCATGTTCCCCGTTACATAAACCATAACTAGGGACATTATTTGGTATTGATCAAATAGCGACATTTTGAATGGAACCCTTGGCAGCGGTTTTACTTTTAAAGGACGCAATTGGTAAAGTCCTCTCCATCTTTACATCGAATTGTATATATTCTTTGACAATGTGGAATAAAACCAATTGATCGTGTAATGTACATGGTATTTCATGTTTTGTTTCCTTACTAAATTGTTGCAGTGAGATATATTCCCATGTATGTTTCCTCTACCTAACTCACAACAAAAAGAAGAAGCCACTGATAGAAAATATGTTTCGTATTCATTTGTTCTGCACTTTTTTTTTCGAAGACACAAACCCCTTTTCATCTTCACTCTATGTAATAATTCATCTCCTAAACTTAATGTAAGCTAAATTATATCCATTTTTTCACAAAATCTAGGATCCGTTGTTTTAGTAAGTTAGATCAATAAAACATGTTTTGTCTAGCTTTAAAAAGCTAAGAAAATAATAATAATGTTTTATTTTTAATATTTTGGTTAACTAGAGTGCGTTTGATCATGATGATGCCTTTAACTAAAATAACTAAATAGCATTAATGAATCATCCCAAAATCAAACAGTTTTGAAGGGTTAACTTAAAAAGCAAGTTTTCTTTGTTTTTTTTTTTTCTTAAAATTATGTGAATACATTTGGAAGTATACAGCATATAACTAAATAATCAATGTCGTTTTTAAACTACAGCTAAGTTGATAATTTTTAAAATAAAATTTATCTTCCAATTTAAATTATTAAGAACTACACAACAGATTATTAACGCTGCTTTTCATTTGAACACTTTTGTTTTTGATGTATAATTAGTGTCTTTTATATTATGGAATGATTTTGTTTCGAGCTTATGAATGATATGATCAAATTAGGTCATAACTAACTTAAAATTTATAGATTAAATGAAAGATTATCAAGCCATTCAATAACTACGATTAAGTACTTTAAAGGTGAAATTGACTTTTGCTGATAAAAAAAAGGTGAAATTGATTGCTATAAAAAAAAGTTGAAATTGACTCTTTCCTTTTACTTAACGTTTTATGGTTAGTCCGTGATGTCATTGAACAATTACAAGAAAATGTTATATTTTTAATAAGATTTTTTTTATTCTTTTATTCCCTTCATAATGTAGGGATTAAAATGGTAAGAGTTTGATTATAACACTGCTATACCCCGTCTCTATATTCATATTTAGAAGAAGAAAAAAAAAACTATACTTTGTCTTGTATCTATAAAGGTTGTAACTTTAATTTTTACTTTCATATCTACTTTGTAATTTATTTATACTGTTATCCACATTAATTTTAAGAGTCGAAGTGAAAAATTCTTCAGGTTTAGGTTATATTTTTATTCAAAATTTAACACAGTTCATAAATTATGATTGTGATTTTATAGTTAATTTTTAGAAATTTCATTATCCTTAAATATAAAAAGGAAAATTTCTTCAATCTATAGTTTATCTTGGTTAATATAAAATAAAATTTAAATAGTTTGAATTTGAAAGGTGAGTTCTACAATCATATTTTGAACGTAATGTATATATCAGAATATATATTAAATTAATTTGGATTGACGAGTTGTTGGTTGAGGAAGAACTTATTCAGTCATTTTTTATTTGGGTAACTTTTTGCATTTTTATTATAATGTTACAGTTTTCAATGATGGTTATTATTATCAGTAGCCAAAACATAAATGTCGTTCTTAACGAGCGATAACATTTTTTAAAATTTTAAATGGTAAATGTTACGTAATATTTCGAAATGAATTACTCTGTAGTTGCATATATTAACACAACTTATCAATATAATTGTTTATAAAAAATTAAAAATGGAGAATACTATAATTATTTTATTTTTAACATGGATTTTACAATTATGAAATAAAAAATAAAATATATTTTAAAAAAATACACAAAAAAATATCAACTTTATACGTCATGTTATAATTAAAAAAGAGGGACATTCCTTAACCTTTTTTGTATTTTTTAAAGTAAAAACAAGATAAAGAATTTTAAGTGAAATAAACAGATATTATCTTAATAATTATTTTTCAGTAAAGAACTTAAAAATTATTTGTTTAAAATAAGAAAAATAACATAATTAAATATGACACTCCTCGTGTAGTAGTGATGGATCCTATATTTAAGATGAAAATGCAGTGCACGCAAATTTGCTCCCTAAAGAACAACCATTCACGCCACTCTTCATATATGTTTCTTGAGTAGGAAGTGAAATTATTAAGCCTCTTTAGGAGCTCCATCAAACCTAAAGGTAAGATACCATTATTAATAACATTTCCTTTTTGCTTCTCTTATTGTCCATTCAATACAATGAACAAAGCTAGTTTCTGTTGTGATTGGAAGTACATTTTATGCTTCTATTTTTTGATTTATTACATCATATATCTCCTAAATATACAACTGTATTCTCTTTTAATAATATTTTGGTGAATATAAATATTTGGTAGGCTAGCCAATATATTTACCCCATCTTATAAATCAGTACATATCCTTAAGATTCCAAAGGTGGAAAAAGAAGTACTATAAAAAGTCAGGGATATTGTGTGTGGACCTATAATCATGGATTCAAGCGAGGGTTCCAGCTGGAATACGGTGTTCTGAACTGACACCGAAAACTCCATCTTCACCAGAACACAGATAAAGAGAGAGAAAAGTGAGTAAGTAAGATCTTTCTTAGCTTAGAACAGAACAGGAACCAAAAATTGGAAAGCTAAGATCCCAACACAACCAATTTTTAACGTGTCCCACAACTGTACATGCATGTTGACACGACACAAGGGTTTTCAGACCAGGGTCAAAACGAAACAAAACATAAATAAAACAAGAGTTTTTCATTTTTAATATTCCAGTTAGTTTAAATTGTTACATTTTGAACATACAAAGAGAGTATTTTTCCTCAATCATATAATAAAAATTTAAAAGTTTTTCTTCGTACATTTCTTTCCATCTAATTTTTCTTTTACTCGCTCTTACGTCAATCATTTAAGGGTGTATTTTAGGCAAGTAATGATACCCACTTATTTATTCTAAACACTTTATTTGACACTTACTATCACTCGTTATATAATATGAATGCTCTCTGAGTTAGAGTGGTTGGGAGCAAATATAAGTGTAGCCACATCTTCTTCCCAGAGAGTTGAAACAGAAACCGATGGGAGACTAATACTTGGAAATATGTTTATAAAGGATGGGATATGTTCATTCCTATTTTCTAATAATTTTACATATTAACTTCTAGTGAACAATTTCTTTTATAATAATCATTTTATCAATTGTAAGTACTCATCAACATTGGCTAGGATTAATTCTTATAAACAATCATTAAAAAGAAACTTCTAAAAGCTAAAATTTTGCTTAAGAAAATCAAATTTTAGTACCAGTAATTTCAACTACTCACTAGTACTTACAAATGTAACAGTGAGCACTCATTTTAATTGGTGTCTCTTGGGCCTCGCTGATGTCGAATGCTACAGTCCAGTGAAGACCTTTTCTTTCTGCACCCCCATGGGGTGATGAAATGACCAATTTATCCTTATTCATTACAGCACACGTTTATGTGTATTTTGAAAAGTTTTAAGATTTCACCGAATAATGAAATTTATTTTTTTTAATTTATATAATTTTAAATTGTATAATTTAAAATATATAAATATTTTGACGTTCAGATTTTGTATTCCAGATTATACTTAATTTACACTGTAAGTTTTGAAATATAATTTTGATCAATTGCTTTTTAGAAGAATTAGCGGATAACACAACTATCCCATCTTCTACCAAATTTCAATACTCTTTTGATTTAGAAAGATTTTACATAAATATTAAAGATCACATTATGACCATCAAATTTTAGAATTGTACAAAATTTTCTTTTCCGTGACACTTCTTCGACATCCTTTCTTAATTTCTTTAAGAAGAAACTGTAACTTTTTGCATATCGAGCTTTGTGAAAAGATATGAACTCAATGTAAAGAAAAATAACGTCAGAAAAGAAAAAATTATCTATTTCTTTAGTAACAAGATATTTTTTAATAAGCTAAACCAAAACGACATACAACTAACACTCACTTCATGAAATAATTAATTAAATTAGTTTCTTCAAGTAAATAATAAATAAGTTTAAACTTAACTAGAAGCTCATTATATTATATGAAAAATTAATACCAAAATTTACCGTGATAGATATGACAAAACGATAATATTTATTAGCATGTTAGGAGATTACAGCCATAGACTGGAAACGATGTCGTTTACGATATTTCGTGGCACATTTATTCAGTAGTTGTACGGTACGGAGTAGAAAACGTGAATTAGGGTATTGTCGTTAACAGTGTCTACCAACACCGTACTGAGAATTGGGCCATTGGGTCTGTGGTGGGCTCATTTGTAACGTCTTGATTCCATTCTGTGGCGGTTCAGTGCGGGTCTTTTCCATCGATTCACGAGTTCCACGTCCTCTTTTTGGTTCCACGTGTCACCATGTATGTGACCGTGATTTTTTTTTACTCTTTTTCCAACGTGAAGCACATAACATTCAGAATGATGTATATAATTTCATAATAGTATATTCGATTGAGTTTGGTCTATTAAAGTTTCATCACAATCATTCACATTGCAATGCACAAATGTCAATATTAAAAATTCATATTCAACGTTTTGATATTTGTATTGATAACACTATACAGAAGTTAAGTAAGTTTAATTTAACGCAAATACTAATAATTTTAGTGTTCAATGAATTTAAACACAAACAGTTCCTCTTGTAAGTTGTTGGACTGTACAATTTAAGTGGATTTTCTTAGTTGCATCTATTTAGGGGGTGTACATAGGTTCGATTTGAGTAAATTAATTACTAAATTTAATTAAAATAAAAAGAATTTCAAATGGACTTATTTAATATTTATATTTTTTATGAGATTTAACCTAACTTAATTTCTCTTTAATGATATTAGTTTGGATCACTTAAATGACATATTATACATTTTTTTAATTTGTAATTTAAAATGATTTTTCAGACTTTTTTAATAATTTTAATCAGATAAAATTTTATAATAAAATATTATAATCGCTTAAATTGAGATAGGTTCATTAAAAAACACATTTGAGTTAAATTTAATCTAAGTAAATAATATAATAGATTCTCTAAGTAAATAATATAATAGATTCACTCAATAAACATTTTAATGTCCTCTACCTTCAAGATCATGCTTACCTCACATAATAGACTATCATATATGATTTTATGATATTTCATAGACTATCATATATGGTTTTAAGATATTTACGGGAAAGATGTTGATACTTTTACATTATATATAGTAAAATATAATTATCTAATATTAAAATAAATTATTAATTTTTCTTATATAATATTTTATTAAGTAAAATGAGTGTCAAATAATCATAATCCATAATTAACATATTAAAGTATAATTTTTCTGACTAAAAAATTAAAAAATACAGTAAACTTTTTCATTATATTTTAAAAAATATTTTACTTTTTTCAAATTAATATATACTAGATGTAAATGTAATTACATCATGACAGAGTAACTAAAATGTGATTGTTTATCTAATTATTTCGTAAATGAATTGTGTTAAATATTTAATTTGCGATGAATAGGTAATGCATTTTAATCATGTGAAAACTCATCATTTAGTCGTAGACGTAATATTAAATACAAATTCCTTAATAAATTTTCTGACAATAATCATCTAAGAACTATAATAATAATAATAATATTTTTTATTAATAACTGTAGAAAATTTGTTGTATTAGCTTTCCTAAAATCTTATAAAACCACAGTCACAATAGGTTTTAAATAAATACTCTTCATTTTATTTTAAAAGGAAAAACAATAGTATATTTTATTTTATTATATTAAATCATTTAATTATAATAAAACGATATTAATTATAGTAAATGTATTGATTCTATTTTTGTATTTCATTTTGATATATTATTGGTGAAAGTACGTATTAATTAATTTGTAATCACCACTGTGATTTAATTTTTAAAAATTATTACAAAATGCAGATGTTTAGTTATATGATACTTTTAAATGGTGTAATTTTTTGACATTTTTAACATATAGTAATTAATTTTTTCAACTTTACATTTTAAAATTTTATTTTATCTTATTTATTTAAATTTTAGTCAAAATGTTGGTTAATAAAAAAGTAATATCGTTTCGTTAAAAATATAAAAGAGGTAAGCATTTATTTGATTTTTTAAGAAAGAGTGTGAATATTATTTAAAAAAAAAATTGGAAAAATATCAGCGTAACAATTTACCGGAAACAGTGCAAAAAATTACATTAACATTATATTTTAAGTGAAGTATTTCACTATATTATTACTTTTGTGTATTTCTTATTATGAATATATATTCACTTAGCCACTCTCTTTTTTATATGATTGTGATTCCTTTTCTTAACTCTCTCTTTGTTTTCATTATTACATGATCATTAGTTCTCTAAATTCTTTCTTAATATCTATTCATTGTGTATTCATATTACGTAATTAGCAAGTCTGTCCTTTTTGTGTATTTATTTATTTTTTCTTTGTACTATTACAGGACAAATGCTAATGTCTATTTTTCCCCCAAAAGTTTCAAACTTTGGGTGTGGAACTGCAGATGTAGGCACTGTGGAGAAAGAGATCGCAACACGTTAGGTGCGTTCCTCTGCACTGTTAAAAAAGGTCACATTTCCAATATAAGAAGTGCCTTAGCCGAGAACTTCTCAGCAAGATCGAGTTTGTTTAAAAAGTGTGTTTCAAACAAAAACGTTGAAGAAAATGGGGTGGTTAGTTCCTCTTTTCTTTCTTTGTTTTCTGGGTCTTACTGGTAAGTGAAAAAACTTCACTCTTCTCTTCTCATAAAGTTCTCAACTTTGAATATTGTGCAATGTGGGTTTTTTTTTTTTTCCCCTTCAATCTAATCTTTGTTTTTTGTTTAAATTTGCAGTAACTGGTCAAGAATCCATTGAGTTCCTCAACCTATATGAGACGACTGAAGACATTTTACAAGCCTCATCACAAGCCCATGAGCTTCCCTTGGCTGTTTCAGTGAGTGCTGAAGACCTCAATGAGGTCTCTTTCAGCATTCTATTGGCTGAAAGATGGCTCAGACACAACATTCTTGCACACTACCCTGCCTCAAACATCACCACCATTGTTGTGGGAACCACTGCTTTCTGCCAACAAGGCCAACAACACAACCACCTTTCTGAGGTTTTTTCTTCCCTGAAGAATGTTTACCATTCACTGAAGAGGTGGGGTTTGGAGAAAGACATAAAAGTTTCTGTTGCTTTTACTCTGGACTGCTTGCCTCCAAACAAAGATTTGAAAATAATCAAACCCCTCTTTGAGTTTCTCCAAGAGGTAAACTCTACATATTCAGTGATCCCATATGGCTTCTCACATTTCTCTGATAAAAGTTTGAGCTTGGTGTCTTCCCACTTTGAGTCCTTGAAAAAGCTTGGATTTTTCTACCTCACCAACATAAATGTCATGGCCATTGTCACAAAAGGGAGAAAGAACACAGCAAGAAAGCTTTCAGTTGTTGATTTTAGCCCAATAGGCCCATTCCCAGTAAGGCCAGCTCCAACCCCAGAAATAGCCAAGTCACCAAGGACTCCTTCCAATGTACCTTTGCCTCCTTTAGCTCAAGTAGTTTCTTCACCCCCTCCAGTTCTTTCTCCCGCTTTTGCCCCTGAAGAGCCACCATTTGGTGTTCCAGCTAGTTCACCTCATGGCTTCACACTCCCTCCTTGTGATCCACTGCACAATGGTTCACCTTACCCCCAAATATTCCCTGTCCAGAAGGTGTGGTGTGTGGCTAAGCCTAGTGTTCCTGAAGAAACACTGCAAGAGGCTATGGACTATGCTTGTGGAGAGGGTGGTGCTGATTGCATGGAGATTACGCCACAGGGAAACTGTTACTATCCTGACACTGTGGTTGCTCACGCTTCCTATGCTTTCAACAGTTACTGGCAGAAGCACAAGAGAAATGGTGGAACATGCAACTTTGGTGGGACTGCCATGTTGATCAATGCTGACCCAAGTAAATACGCATTGCTCATATTGTCTTTTTGTTTTCTCAAAATCTGTTTTAGCTTGGTCGGTGCATTGTTTTCTTTTTGTCTTCTTCCCTCATTAATTGTTTTGGTGTTGATTTTGCAGGTTTCCTTCACTGTCGGTTTATTCTTAGCTAAGTGAAATCGAAGTGGTGCTTGCGACCTTCTTTTTTTGCAGTTAGTGTTGAGGATTTTGTTAAGTTGACATTGCTTTTGATTCTCTTGCAATCGGTTTATGTCTAATGTATGAACTTAACTCAACTTCTATATCAGGAATAGAACAAGTTACTTTTGAGCTAATTGCCATGTTTGTTTGTTTGCCTATGGTTTATAGATGTAAGTAGTAACTAAGTTGTAGTTCTGTTCTATTTTACTTTTCTAATCGATGCCTATTTTCCCATCTATTTTCTACTAGTCTTTTGTTTTAACTGTTAAAGAATAAAAACAAAATCAAGAGGTGCACAAACACATTTTTGTTTCTTGCATAATGTTTAAAGCACAATTTGGAAGTTGCGTGTAGAATTAGAACTTCTTGAGGAGTTTGTTGAATGGTTATTTCTCATTATCTTCCCAAATTCAAATATTCTTGCTCTGTATGTCTAAGATGTTTTTTTCCTAAAAAATCTAAGCTTGAACTAGGGTTCAACGTTCTGGCACATTAAAAAAACTGAGATTGCCAGCATTAGAAGTCTATTACAATTTCGTGTTGGGGTAATTTGGATTGAGTATTGGGCAGTTTACTACTCACTTGTCCATTTTTCCTAAACTGATAGTAAGATAGAAATTGTTCTACTTGATAAATTAAGTTCTAAAAATATTCTATTAGAGTCAGGGTAGAAATATCTCAGTTCTGGAAACCATTTTTTTTTAAGATAGTTTGATATTTGTCGAACGTTTTAGTCCTTAATTAGAAATTCTAGTCTGTAGCATTTTATTTTTTTTTATTTTATTTTTTGTGAAAAGTTAATTCTTACAGTGCTTTTATGAATATTGGGTAGTTATAATTTAAGGAAGGATTTTTCAATTTTACTGAAAGGATAAAAATGTTTGATTATACAAAAGTTCTGTTGTGGCAGCGAAGTGTTGTCCTCTCAACTTTTTGGGTTGCAGGGTCCACCTGCTGCAGCTTTTTACCGTTTGTTTTATCTTTTGTTATTTTGTGAAAGAAAGTGAAACAAAATTCAAGAAAATGCCTCTGCCTGAAAAGCATTATTGGATGGTTTACAGAAGGATGAAAAAGGAGCAACGGTCAGCCACAGTGTATTCAACGTCTTATTCATAACCAACTATTTGAAGAGATCTAAAAGGTTTTGCGCATGAACTAGGTGAAAGAAAGGGTAATTTGGGGTAAAACTTAGGAACTGCTTCTTCTATTCTATTTCACTTAATCATAAGATCAAGATCAATTTAGATGAAAGAAAATAAGATCGAAACCAGTTACAACAGGGACAAAAACTGTATGAAACAACCCACTTTCGGCCTAAGTAATAGGTAGCTTCTCTTTTTTTTTTTTTTTTAAAGCTTAAAGTTCTTAATAAATGGAGTTTTGTGTCTGAGAGAACAGTCTAATAAACTGAACAAATATTCCTAGACACTAGTGCACAATGGAAGCAAAACAGGAAATAGGATGGGCCATTGAATTTCTACACCTACATAATTTTTTGGTGTATCTTTTTACTGAATTAATGACGAAAGTAGTTTTTTTTACATCTTTATAGTTTTTGGAAAATACAATTTGAAATATATTAAAAAACTTTTTAATATTATGAAAAGTATATTATTAAATGAAAGTTTCAAATAATATTTAGAATGCATTATCTCTAATATATTTTTAACCATTTACAATACTTCATGATAACGTTTTTTATTAATAAATACTATTTTTGAAACGATTCAAGTATATTTCAAAATATTTGTCATAAAAATTGAACATTTTTCAGAAGCCGGAAAATTTTTAAAATTACCCTAAAAGCTTGATCTGGAAATATTTCCATAACCACGTCAATAGATGATTCGTTGTCCATAATAGTAAGTTCTATAATTTTTTATTCTCTATCAAATATCTATCGTCACGTCATTTTCTATATAAATATAGGTAGCTTATAAGATTTTATATTATTATATTTTATATATAGTGGATGTTGGAACTTTAACCATAATAACATAACATGTGAACGTCAATTTTTACAATAAATCAGACTATAGAAAGTGATGGGCAATGGATGATCCGTGAATGTTTTCTACAAGGACCTTGTAAAGATTCAATCTTTGAAAGGGTGTAAGGGAGTTTCTGGACCTAATGGAAAATTGGCATTCAAATCCTTTTTGATACATTGGTTAGCATTAAAATAAAATATAATTAGATATTATATATTTTATTTTAAAATAAAATATAATTAGATATTATATATTTTATTTTAATACTTACTAACACATATTTGTAATCAATTCACCCAATCTGACTTTAATCCCATCAGGGCCTTTTCAATGTAGGATAAGATTGAAAACACTGCCTCTGGGGTTTTAAGCAGATAATGCTTTCATAAAGCAACAAAGTAGATAAGAGTCTACAGAGGCCAAAATCATATTACGCCACGGGAGAAACACAAGCCAGATTTTGTGAAAAAATTGCTGATTGGAAAAATAATAAGCAATGAATAATACTTCCGGATTAAAATTTTTGAAATTTAAAATTGATTTCTTGAGTATTTTAAATTATTTTGGTGTTTCAGAATAATTGAGATGGATGGTTTAAGGGAGTTTGTTTGTTTGGACTTAGGCATGGTGATGTGTGGTATCTCACTTTTCTTTTTAAAAATCTAGTTTTGGATTTTGTTTTAATTTTCTTTTTGCTCCTTTGATTTTCAGTTTCCATTGGTCTCAATCTTTGACCTAATAAAATCTTTAACCTCAGTATCCAAGTATGAACAAAGATTTAGTTGCTTAATTGCTTGGTATTCTATTTGCATACCCTTTTTTTGGCCCTCAGTGTTCCAAAAAATTAATCAAAATCTCATATTTCTTTCTAATAATTTGGATTCTTTGGATTTTTGGTATTCTTCCTCTGTCTTCAAAATATACTGATTTTGATATTTTAAAATATATTATTTTTTTAATATATTAAAATCAGTATATTTTGAATCTAATAAAGAAACAACATTAAAAATCTAATAAAGAATCTGAACTAGCTGTGATGAGGTTAGAATTATGAAGGAGATGCATTTCAGTAAGGTAGTTTTGGTTTAGAAGAAAAAGAAAAGGAGGTATACAAGTATATGACAGAGGTACAAATGTTAGTGCCCAAATTAAAATGGGCTTCTTATCATGTTATCTTGTAGGCCTTTTCTTGGATCAATTCTCTGTAACATTATCCTGCACCTCCAGAACAAACGGGGCAAATTTTTTAAGACACTGTCCTCCACTCCTGACTTTCGGACTGGTTCAACCCAGGATGATGTTTTTTATTCGCTTTTAACTTTCAAATTAATACGTGGCTGCTTTGTTTTTTTTCTTTTCGGATTAGTTAAATTAAAATTAACGATAATTCTCTAAAATTGTATAATTTAAAATATATTTTTTATTCTGAATTAATAATACCTCTTAAAATAGAAAATTTAATTTTTATTTTGAATTAACTTTGAATCGAAGAATTTAGAATACAATGTAAAAATCAACCCGTAATACAATTTATATTACGGATTGTATAATCCATTACTTTCTTCTTCGTTTGTTATTTTCATGAAGTTATTTTCAGTCTTTTGACCAAGATTCTTTTAGATATTTCATAAGGTATGAAAGTGCAGATGATATTATGGAGGTGCAGGAAGATTGCGTCTAATTTTTAAATTCACCTACCTAAGCCCAATCACAAAATAACGTTGGGCCTTTATCTTATTACAGGCCCAGTTTCTTCTTTCAACCTTATCAGGACGAGTTCTTCCTACACCCTAATAAGATTCTTCCTGCGCCCTAATAAAAAAAATTCATTCCGCAATTATCCTTATATGAGAACCGGATGGCCTGTTCATCCGGTTGTTAATTTTTTTTCAAATGACAACCGGATAGGGTGTCATCCGGTTCTCATTTCCAAATCAAAATGATAACACCAGATGAAACCCATCCGGTTCTCATAGTCCAAATCGAAAAATTAATCCCTTTTTGATTTTGACTATGATAACCAGATGAGTTTCATCCGGTTATCATTTTGATTTGGAAATGAGAATCGGATGACACTCTCATCCGATTGTCATTTGAAAAAAAATTAACAACCGGATGAACAGTCCATCCAGTTGTCATTTGAAAAAAAATAACAACCGGATGAGGGTGTCATCCGGTTGTTAATTTTTTTTAAATGATAACTGGATAGAGGCGTCATCCGATTCATATAAAAATAATTATGGAATGAATTTTTTCATTAGAGTGCAGAAAGAATCTTATTAGGATAGAGGAAAAACTCGTTCCTCATCCGAAGAATTTTATATTCTCAAGGTTCTATCCCGTTAACTTAATACTCATTTTCAGTTTCAGTACTATGCACTCTGGTTGATATTGAATAAGAGAAATAGGTATTCTAATAACACTCTTCCAACTCCTCTTTATTAGTAAATGAAATTAGGACAAATAGAATATTATGCACTCTGGATAGGCATTAACTGTTTTCTTCTGGATATGTTGAAACAACAGAAAATAAAATCAGGATAAAAATATTATGTTCATTTAAATGGGCTAAAAATTTAGAAAAATTAAATTTGTATATGTCACTCGATAAAATAATTTTCCAAACAGACATGGAAGGAGAAACGTGGTTTATGTTTTTTTTTTTTTTTTTTTTTTTTTCTCTATTTTAAGTTTATAAAAAGAAAACATTTTTGTGTGACAAAAGAATACTTATGCTACGCTAAAATATTAAGCCAAGTTTTAAAAGTTTTTAGGAATATATTTTTACCTCTTTTAAAACTAATTAACAGTTTGATTTCACACTTTATTCCTCCTATTAACAAACCATTTTTTTTTTCTTTTCATTTATATCCCTCGTTTTTTTGTCTTCCCAGATTTTTTTATTGTCAAATGAGACAGCATAGATATAATCGTCTCTCCAATAAAACTTTGCTTCATAATTTCATCACTATATACACATCTTAGTGCTTTCTACTAAATTCAACTCTGCCATTATTAATAATTATGTGACATCCTAATATAATTTATTTTACCTTCCCATTTGATAAAAGAAAGATAGGAACCTCTAACAATAATGAGTTTGCGTCGTATTGGTGGCATTTTTTCGTTACTAGTATACCATCTCAAATTTTGTCTTTATATAACAAATACAGTTTCGGTATGTTTAGTTTGAAATTTTTAATGGCTTCATTAAATATAAAAGTGGAAATAATGGTGTGAGAAATCTTATTGACGTGTGATTGCGTAACAAAAGTAAGTAAAACAATTATTATTTATTTATTAAATATCTTATAAAGAAAAAAACATAAAAGGTTAAAAAGTTTTTGTCTGGAATCCATGATATTAAGGCACTCTTGGAAGAAGTAAAACGAAAAAGGTGCAAAGAGATTAGGAAAAACTTACATTGTAAAGAAATATTATATTACCATATAAAAAAGGAATTTGCTAATAGTAATTTTTAAATTGTCTTTTGTTGTACTATTTGTTTTTGTGGTTTGTGTATCATTTTTTTTGTCCTTTTTGCTAAGATAGTGTCGCAACCGGGGTCACGACGGGACGGCGAACAAAGATAAAATTATTTTTAGATAAAACGGAGGAGTCGCCACTACAGTTAATTATGGAAAACCATAGAAAAACCAAAAAAAGATTAGATAAGGCAAGTTCATGAAACCAGACTCAAAGTCCGGGAGTCGGTTACGCGTGGGGAAGGTATTAGCACCCCCACGACGCCCGCCCTAAGGCGGTACCTTTAATTAAATAAGTAAA
>Ga0209489_106580_pt1 | contig 18502 bp, 16 predicted proteins | sample SiratrowhiteBW_FD_187527 | JGI IMG/M metagenome (GOLD analysis project Ga0209489, IMG submission 187527) | Root nodule microbial communities of legume samples collected from California, USA - Siratro white BW (SPAdes) (version 2) | ecosystem: Host-associated > Plants > Roots > Nodule | place...
TGTGTAAATAGGTATATGCACAGCTTCAGTTGTGTTGTGACTTTTTGTTTCAGACCTTGTAATTTTTTGCTATGAATATATAATGGACGTTTTGCATAAGTTTTGGTCGTATTCTTCTTATTCTTTATACTTTAAGCGTTATAAGCATATAAACTTTTAAATATACTTCTTAGATAGCATTTGTTTGATGTCTTGGGGTGTTTTATGCCCCAACGCTAATTACTTTGGATTAGGTTTCTTGAGTTAAGTTCGAGGTGTTCTCGGCCTCGTTACCAATCATTTTTTATTTTTATTGGATTTTCAAGTTGAGACCGAGGTGTTCTCGACCTTGTCACCAATCGCTTTGATTGAGTTTTCGAGTTGAGATCGAGGTGTTCTCGGCCTTGTTACCAATCACTTTTGATTCGGTTTTCGAGTTGAGACCGAGGTGTTCTCATCCTTGTTACCAATTGCTTTTGATTGGGTTTTCGAGTTGAGATCAAGGTGTTCTCAGTCTTGTCACCAATTACTTTTAATTGTCTTTTTGAATTGAGGCCGAGGAGTTCTCGATCTTGTTACCAATCACTTTTGATTGGGTTTTTAAGTTGAGGCCGAGGAGTTCTCGGTCTTGTTACCAATCGCTTTTGATTGGGTTTTTGAGTGTTGAGGCCGAGTAGTTATTGCCCTTAATACCAATCATTTTTTATTGGGTTTTCGAGTTGAGACCGAGGTGTTCTCGTTCTTGCTACCAATCAGTTTTGATTGGGTTTTGGAGTTGAGGCCGAGGAGTTCTCGGTCTTGTTACCAATCGCTTTTGATTGGGTTTTTGAGTGTTGAGGCCGAGTAGTTCTTGGCCTTGTTACCAATCTTTTTTTATTGGTTTTCGTGTTGAGACCGAGGTGTTCTCGGTCTTGCTACCAATCATTTTTTTATTGGGTTTTGAAGTTGAGGCCGAGGAGTTCTCGACCCTGTTACCAATCGCTCTTGATTGGGTTTTCGAGTTGAGGCCAAGGAGTTCTCGGCCTTGCTACCAATCGCTTTTGATTGGGTTTTCAGTTTTCGAGTTGAGGCCGAGAAGTTCTCGACCTTGCTACCAATCACTTTTGATTGGGTTTTGGAGTTGAGGCCGAGGAGTTCTCGTGCTTGCTACCAATCGCTTTTGATTGGGTTTTCGAGTTGAGGCCGAGGAGTTCTCGACCCTGTGACTGATCGCTCTTGATTGGGTTTTTGAGTTGAGGCCAAGGAGTTATCGGCCTTGCTACCAATCGCTTTTGATTGGGCTTTCGAGTTGAAGCCGAGGAGTTCTCGTCCTTGCTACCAATCGCTCTTGATTGGGTTTTGGAGTTGAGGTCGAGGAGTTCTCATGCTTGCTACCAATCACTTTTGATTGGGTTTTCGAGTTGAGGCCGAGGAGTTCTCAGCCCTGTTACCAATCGCTCTTGATTGGGTTTTTGAGGCCGAGGAGTTCTCAACCTTGCTACCAATCGCTTTTGATTGGGTTTTTGAGTTGAAGTCGAGAAGTTCTCGTCTTTGCTACCAATCGCTCTTGATTGGGTTTTCGAGTTGAGGTTGATGAGTTCTCGGCTCTGCTACCAATCAGTTCTGATTGGGTTTTCGAGTTTTGCTTATTCATGCTTTATTAGGTACGTCTGTAGTTTGCAAAACAACTGAATGATTTCATTAAAGTATAGCCTCGTTAAAACCTTCTTAGCCAAAACCCTCGTTAGGGAATAAGACTGAGGTAGGAAAGAGTACTCTATTACATTAGATTGAAAAAGCATAAACTAACTAAAATAGAACTTAAGATGCGATGCGTTCCAAGTCCTTGGTATTGCCTTCTGAGATAAGTGCTCCAAGTGGTATGCCCCATTGCCTGCTACCTGTCGGACTCTGAATGGTCCCTCCCAATTAGCAGAGAACTTGCCTTCTCCTTGTCTTGCTTCACTTCTCATCCTCCATACTAAGTTTTCAGCATGGAAACTTCTCGGTTTGACCTTGGAGTTATATTTCCTCTCAGCCCTTCTCTTGCTTGCCTCTTCCCTCACTCGTGCCTTGTCTCTTAGTTTGCAGACTAGGTCCAGGCTACCCATAAGACATTCGCTGTTAAGCTTCAAGTCGAACATCTCTATGCGCAGACTGGGCTCTCCAAGTTCTACTGGCAATATAGCGTCTGAACCATAAGTGAGGCTAAAGGGGGGTCTCCTTGGTTGAAGATTGTGGTGTGCATCTGTATGCCCAAAACGCTTCTAGCAACTCCTCGGTCCATCTTCGTTTGGCCGTTCCCAGTCTTTTCTTTAGTTCATTCAGGATGACTTTGTTTGCAGCTTCAACTAGTCCGTTGGTTTGTGGGAGTTCCACGAAGCTGGTGATGGAGCGAATTCCCAATCCCTTGTAGAAGTCCTGGAGTCCTTGATCCATGAATTTTCTTCCATTGTCCGAAATTATTGTGTTCAGCAACCCGAACCTGCATACTATGTTCTTCCACACGAAGAACTGGACCTTGTTAGCAGTGATAGAGGCCAAGGGTTCGACCTCTATCCACTTAGTAAAATAATCAATAGCAACCAGGAGAAACTTACAATGTCCCTTCTTGGGCTGAATGGTCCAATGATATCAATTCCCCATTGAGCAAAGGGTCATGGCGAGTTCATATGATGCAGAACTTCAGGTTTAGTCCTTAGTATATTGCCAAATTCTTGGCATTTTTGACACTTCTTCACATATTCCGCAGCATCATTCTCCATTGTTGGCCAGTAGTATCCGACCCTTAGTGCTCTGGTTGCCATGCTGCATCCTCCAGAGTGAAAATCGCAAATGCCTTCATGTAATTCGGCCATGACGTACTCAGCCTGGCTTTTATTGATGCATTTCAACAGTGGCCTCGAGTAGCTCCTTCGGTATAGCTCTTCCCCTATCAGGGTATATCTTGCGCACTTTCGTTTCATGGTGGTCTCTTCAGTTTCTTCGCATGTACCCTCTTTTAGGAACTTAATGATAGGGATCATCCAACACTCTTTGTCTTCTTCAATATTCATGACTTCATCCCCGATATTTATGCTTGGTGCAGGGACTGTCATCTGTATGACCGAGTGGTAGTGGTTCTTATTCTTGGTGCTTGCAAGCTTAGCCAATTTGTCGGCCCTTGTGTTTTGTTCCTTTTTTAGGTGTTCTACCTTTGCTTCTTTAAAAGTTGAGAGGAGATTCAGTACTTTCAGATAGTATTGCATCATCATGTGGTCCTTGACTTGGAACTATCCGGTCAGATGGTCGACTGTTAACTTTGAATCGCTCCTAGACTAGATATCTTCTGCTTCCATTTCTTTAGCTAAATTTAGTCCTGCAATTATAGCCTCATATTCAGCTTAACTATTAGTGGTTTCGAAGTCAAACCTTAGTGATTGCTCGATGGTGAGTCCTGCTGATCCTTCCAAGATGATTTCGACCCCACTTCCCTTGGTGTTTGAGGATCCGTCGACATAGATGATCCATTGGGTGTTAGGACTTGCAGGTTCTGGACTTAGTTCCATAAAAAAGTAGGCTAAACATTGAGACCGTATAGCCCCGCGTGGCTCGTAGGTGATTCCGAGTTCTGACAGTTCAACTGACCATCCTATCATTCTCCCTGTGAGGTCAGGCTTTGTTAGCATCTTCTTGATAGGGTAGTCAGTTTTAACAACCACCGGGTGATTATGGAAGTAAGCCTTCATTCTTCTTACTGTGTGAACCAATGCTAGGGCCAACTTCTCAATTGTTTGGTACCTTCTTTCAGCGTCTTAAACTGTTCGGCTTACGAAGTACACGGGCTTCTGTTCTTTGTCGGTTTCATGGAGGAGTACTGAGCTGATGGCCTCTTCAGAGATTGACAAGTACACCATGATAGCTTGGCCGTGTATTGGCTTTTGTATCACTAGGGTCATTGCCATGAATTGCTTGAGTTGTACAAAGAGTTCTTCACACTCTTCGGTCCATTCAAACTTGCTCCTTTTCTTGAGTAACCAGATGATAGGTCCGGTCTTCTCGGCCAGTCTTGGAATGAACCAGGCCATGACCGTCAACTTTCCAACCAGCCTCTGAATTTCCTTGATGTTCTTCGGACTCCTCATCTCTACTATAGCTTGACACTTGTCCGGGTTCGCCTCTATTCCCCTGTGTGTAAGCATGAATCCCAAGAACTTTCCGCCCTCCATGCTGAACACATATTTTTCAGGATTCAGTCTTATGTTATACCTTCGTAATGCCCCAAGAACTTCGACCAAATCGTCTCGTTGTTGTTCACAAGAATCAGACTTGACGATGATGTCGTCCACATACACCTCAGTCTCTTCTGTGCAGGGTATGATTGTTGTTCTGCACTATGTGTCAGAGGGAAGACGTGTGATTTCTTCTTTCTTAGGTGATGGGAGCGTCATTTATTGGAATTTGTTTCTTTGTCAGATGTAAGATACTCGTTCCCAATGCAAGGGGAGTAGGGATGTTGGTTTATTGGCATTGGCTTGGTACTTGTCAGCTTAGGTACTTGTCGGCCTGGGTTCTTGTAGGTCTTGGCATTTGTTAGTTTGGTTACTTGTCGGCCTGGGCACTTGTCAGCCTGGTTACTTGTCAGCCTGGGTACTTGTTGGCCTGGGTTCTTGTGGGTCTGGGCAATTGCTGGCTTGGGTACTTGTCGGTCATACTCCTTGCTCGCCATATAGTACACAAGCCTTCCAAGCTTGAGTAGTTGTTGAATCACAAAAAGCTTGATATGTGGTGTTGTCAGCCCTACTGTTTGGTGGTCATGTTGGTTTGGGTACTTGTCGGCCATACTCCTTGATAGCCGTATAATACATTATTATCGTTATTAATAATATTATTATTAATGTTATTATTATTTTTACTTATAATAATTAAAAATACGATTATTACAATTGTTAGAAGATTATTAAAAATTCAGGAAATTTACAATGAAAAATTTGAAATTTATAGTTTGTTTCATTAGATTTGTGTTTTGATTTCATTATTCAAAGTTACTAGGCTGGCTTCTTCCCTGCCATTTTCCAATTTCATCCCATTGGAGAAGTTACAACTTTGGTGTTCTCGAGGTGCACTGGTTTGTATGGTTGAGGTTGTTCATGTTGCAACTGTGATAGTCTGTTCTGGCATTGGTTCGTGTGGTTGAGGTTGTTCATGTTGCAACTGTGATAGTCTATTAGGACTATCTATTGGTGGTAGTGGTTTTCCAACTGACAATAAAAACTTGTATTCATAAAAAAAAACTCAAATAATTACATATATCAATATGAATAACCACAACTTTAACAGTGCCGCAGTTAAGTACATGGAAAATTAAAGATTTTATATGTCCTTTGCTACGTCCTTTTGCTAATGCCTTTAAAAGATATTCACAATTATTATTTGCATGTCAAATTCCTATCATGTCTAACAAAACATTTTCTTGTTTGATTAATATAGTAAATATTATGTACGAATAAAGTTGGAACGCTAATTTTCCTTCGGTCATTTCAAAGACTAAAATATCTCTTTTTGTCTTTCAGTAGTCTTGCGTTCAAACTCCACTTTTCAAATATTTTTAATTTTTTTATTATTTTATTATGAATAGTGTTATGCCAAAAATTTTCTAAAATTAAAAATTTCATATATTTTGTATCATTAAACTTTTAATCTTTTCGAATTTTGTCACAAATTTTTAATTTCACAAACTTTACAGTAGGAAATTTAAAATTATATATTTTATATTTTCATCAATTTGTCGTTAAATTACTGACAACCAAGATTTAACGGTGACGTGGGTAATATGAGCTGGGTTCGAACACTAAATAAAATATTTATGATATTTTAAATTACGTAAAAATGTAAGATATTTTAAAACACGTATGTTATTATTTTATGTTTAAAATTGTACAAATATATTGTTATTGAATTTTTAATTTCGTGAATTTTATCACTAGTAGTTCAACTTTGAGAATTTTACAATTGAACTTTTAAATTCTAATATGATTTCATCTTAATCTATTGAGAGAGTAATAGAGTTCATTTATATAATATTTATGAACCATTTTTTGTGATATAATTAGTTTTTTTTAAGCTTTAAATTTATTTAATTAATAATTTTATGTAGTTTTTGTTAATAATTGATTATAAGAGTTAAAGATTGAATTTAATCATTGTCGCAACTAGGATCACGACGGAGACGACGAAGGAAAACAAATTATTATTTTCAAAATATAAGAGTCGTCATCATAATTTATTATGGAAAATTATGAGAAAACTAACGAAAAGAAATGGTCTACAAAACTGGATTAGAGTTCGGTTACATATAGGGAAGGTATTAGCACCCTACAATGTCCGTCCTAAGACGGTACCTTTAATTGAATGAGTAAAATGAATGTGGTTTTTCGAAATATTTATTTTTTCATAGCATGTTTACTAGGATATATTATGAAGATAAAGCAAAGGAAAAATAGGGTTTGTAAACATCACACACCATGCCAAACATTTAAAAAAACATACTTGAAACTTGGTTCTTCAAAAGAGATGATTATGAATATCTTTTCCTCTTTAAGCTATTTCTTTTTCTTTTACTGCGAGTATCTTCCCCACCTTTTCATCTGTGAGTCTCAAATCCCTTTATAGAAAGAGCGGTTCCCCATAAGGCTAAGGTGAATGAGTAGTGGTAAATGTGGTGCCGTGTGGGTGAGAATGCGGGTACTTGGGTTTAGAGGAAGATGGGAAAAGGAACCGTGCCTTCCCACGTCAGAAAGTGGGTAGTTATTTTAGTGGGTGGCTTTTGTGACTGAATCAAGTTATGAGTTGAGAATTTTTTGTTAATATGGGAGCTTATGTGAGGGAAAATAGGGACAGTGAAGAGGAGCCGTTTTCAAATGGTTTTTTTCTTGTTATTATTATTTTTATATTATTTTATTATTAAAATAAGACAGTTCAGAAGATTGACTCAGTCTTTTTATTATTATTATTTTTATTTTCTAAAATTTAATGGAGAAATTTAACTTTTTTTTATGAAAAACCTAAGCTAATAAAGTATATATTTTTTTATTTATTATTTTTCTCTTCATTTTTTATTTTGATTATTAAATTAGTTGTAGACACATTTTTTATTTTTTTAATTTTAATTTATTTACCTGGACAAAATCGGGTGTTGACAACTGCCCCTCTTTACTTAAGTCTTATGGGATAATATGAAAATTTGATGAAATTTCATATTATCAAAGTAAAGATTAAGTAAAGATAGAGACACTGATTTCGTTTGAGTATCCGTAAAGAAAGATGAGATTTGGTGGAAGTGAAGTTGAGACCTTGGCCATGCCGAGAGGGTCTCGCACCATCATGTGCTGAAATAATAAGAGTGAGGTCGAGACCTTGGCCATGCCGAGAGGATCACACACTGTCATGTGCTGAGACAATAATATTGAGGTCGAGACCTTGGCCATGCCGAGAGGGTCACACACCGTCATAGGCTGAAACAATAAGAGTGAGGTCAAGACCTTGGCCATGCCGACAGGGTCACACACTGTCACAAGCTGAAACAATAAGAGTGAGGTGGGGACCTTGGCAGTGCCGAGAGGGTCACACACCATCACAAGTTGAAACTATAAGAGTGAGGTTGAGACCTTGACCATGCCGAAAGGGTCACACACAGTCACAAGCTAAAATAATAAGAACGAGGTGGGGACCTTGGCCATGCCGAGAGGGTCACACAATATCAAAAGCTAAAATAATAAGAGTGAGGTGGAGACCTTGGCCATGCCGAGAGGGTCACACACCATCACGATTGAAAAAGATTGAGGTTAGACCTTGGACTGAGCCGAGAGGGTCATGTACCGTCACATGATTTGAAAAATAATGAGGTCGGACCTTGGATGAGCTGAGAGGGTCACGTACCATCATATGATTTGAAAAATAATGGGGTCGGACCTTATACTGAGCCAAGAGGGTTGCACCATCACATGATTTGAAAAATAATGAGGTCGAACCTTGGACTGAGCCGAGAAGGTCAGGCACCATCATATGATTTGAAAAATAATGAGGTCGGATCTTGGACAGAGCCGAGAGGGTCACGCACCATCATATGATTTGAAAAGAATGAGGTCGGACCTTGGACTGAGCCGAGAGGGTCATGCACCATCACAATTTGAAGAGGTTTAAAGGAAACTTGATGGCATAGTCTCAAGTGTGCTATTATTCGCATGCCCCTCTAATAGGGAGATTTTATGAAAGGTATACATGTAGAATAGGACTTACCCAGTGTTGGTGTATTGGGTAGTCTAGGTGAAGTATGACATGAAGAAAGACTGGAGCAGCATCATATAGAGAAAGTTGTATCCCTAAAAGGGAAGGAAGTGTATAAAATAAATGAAAATTGCACCAATTTTGAGGTACAAAGGGTGAAAATAGGTATGTGCGAAAGGTGATTTGTTTGGATAGTGTGGTGAACAAAAAGGATTTCCGTAGTATAGGATTTTCTCAATTGGCTTGTTGGGTGATAAAAGAATGTTATCTTCTATCAGAAGCATCCCAAACACTTTTCCTTTTTTTTCCTTTTTTTTTCAATTGCATTGCTAGTCACGTCTTCTTGTCTCATGGTTAAGCTTTGAAAATAAAAACAATCATTCATCGATCAACATGGACTTTATTAGGCTTGTAACGTGGTTAGGGGTTGAAAGGTTGTCAAGAAAAAGGATGCGAAGGCTCAAAAATTATTTATGGGTTTTTGTTTATGATTATTTTTGGAACAAGGATCATCAACCACGTGTTGTACTTAGATCAATCAAGGTTTTCCTTTATAATTTTTCTTTTTTTTTCCTTTTGTTTTTCCTTTCCTTCCATTTTTTCCTTTATAATTTTTCTTTTTTTTTCCTTTTGTTTTTCCTTTCCTTCCATTTTTTTTCCTCACTTTGTAATTTTCTTGCAATCATTCCATTCCTTGATTCATTTCTTTTATTTGATTCTTAGGAGCTTTTGGTACACACCTTGAGCTGATTTTCAAGGTATTGACAATCCTTGTTTAGGGTGATTTTGAAAAATATTGTTTTTGGCTCAAAGAGGGTGCAAGGGATATATATATTTTTATTATTTTTTGGATAAAGAAACATGGCCATATATCATTCCAAACCATGATTGTGTTATTTTCAAAAGATTAACCCTGAAACAAAATTCAATGACGTCCAACATATGTCAATTTTTTATTTCTCATTTCTTTTCGTCCTCTCTTTTGCTTTGACCACCCTTACGGGTTTTCAGTTTAACGGACCATTTATTATTTTTGCCCTTGATAGGTTCGAGATCAACCAAACAACCAACCGAGAGAAAATAAACATTTTTTTGCCCTGGTGTGATGTTATGTCAATCAGCAACCAAGAAGAGTCCAGGGTGACTATGCTTTACAGTAGGGGCCCAAACATTTTTCAAGTATTGCTATTCCTAATATGGCCAGAGCTATAGACATGAAGCTAGCATATTTGACTCTCATCAGTAGTGATCAATTTATGGGATTGGATCATGAGGACCCTATACTCATCTATCCACATTCTATGAGATGACTGCTACCATGGGATTTGAAGAACGAGACAAGGAGGCCGTTTATTTGAAATTATTTCTCTTTTCACTAGCAAGCAAAGCAAAGGATTGGTTGAATCACTAGTAGAAAACTAGGCCTTAACGTCCCCTTATTAAGACGGTTAAATCAGCAAACGACGTTGTCAAAAATGCGTTGGCATTTTTGTAAATAAATGAACATAACCACATCGATTCAAGCAAACAACTGTCATTGATGTATTTATAAAAAAGAAAAAAACCAAATTTTGAAATTTTTAAAGAGGCACTTGATTCCCACGTCGGTTAGGAGCCACAACTGACGTGGGATTTTTGCTCACTACGTTGGTTGTGTACTAGAAACTGATGTAGTAGACCCAGTGAAAAAATTGGGGGAAATTGACTGAAATTAGGGCACCATCCACGTCAGTTCTGGGCTCCTAACCGACATGGCTGGTGCATCATATTTTTTATTTACTTTTAGTGCATGCACCACGTCGGTTAGGAGCGCAGAACTCACGTGGTGCGTCTATTTTATTTCCAACGCGCGTTTTTCTTCACTTTTTTTCTTCTCTGCTGCGCGCGCATTCTCCCTAGCACTATTCCGGCATCTTCTCCTTCACTTTTCGACCTCCATTTGCACCTCATTCTACTCCATTTTACTTCCTCTTGTTCACGACGTTGAGAGCTTTGATTTGAACGGTTCTATTTTCGATTTCAAGTTCATTCGAGCTTCGTTTCCTTTGAAGTTGTGCGCGCATTCTTTCTCTTCCATTTTCTTTTGCTTTTACTGATATTGTTATTGTATTGAGAATTTGTTTGTGCTTTGTGGTTTTGGTAGGATTCACTTGGCCAATTTGGGTTCGTTTGTGTTGTTGGTTTTGGCGTCACCACTGCGGGTTCGGTTTTGCCCTACAAGAGGTGCGTTTTTATCTTCTTTGAAATGGAAGAACAATATGTGTTGAATGTTTATCTATATCATTAGAATGCTTGTTCGAATTAGAATGTTTTGGGAGAATGTTTGATGTATGTTTTTGGGGAATGTTTAACAATATGTTGAATGTTTGATCTATGTTTGATCCTATGATTGAAATGCTTGTATGATTAGAATGCTTAAATGACCTTTGTGTATAATTTAATATAGGATAAATGCGTTTGGGTACTAAGTCCAAGGATGTTCGATCGCCGACAATTTTTATTTAATCTTACTCATTTAGTTTTGTATCTGAAAACCTTTCACTACTCGTAGTGATGGATCGAAGTTGGATAAATGCAAGTCGAATAAGTGATGTGTATGAGAAAGGTGTTGAAGATTTTTTGGAATTTGCTAAACGTAGTGGACCAGCAATAAATGGAAGATATTACTGTCTATGTGTGAAGTGTGTAAATTTAAAAAGACTAGATATTGAGTTGATACGAAAGCATGTTCTTTGTGATGGTTTCTTGAAGAACTATACAACGTGGACTTGGCATGGTGAAGTTCTAGACTTACCATATGCATCTGAGCAAGATTAATGTGAACATTCTAATCTATATTCTGAAGATTACATGGATGACATGATTCGTGATATTGGAGGAGAGCGTGTCCACCAAGCCCATGTGTTTGATTCCTTGAAAGATGATTCACTAACAAAATTGTATCCCGGTTGTTTAAGTTCATGTTTGTCAATAGTATTACAGTTATTTAATATGAAGGAAAGAAATGGGTGGACTAATAGAAGCTTTACTGAGTTACTTGAATTTTTGAATGAAATACTTCCTCAAGGTAATATAGTGCCGACCAGTCACTATGAGGCCAAGAAGATATTGTGTCCAATGGGTTTGGAGTACCAAAAAATACATGCTTGTCCAAATTATTGTATATTGTATAGAAAAGAATTCGAAGGATTGCATAAGTGTCCCAGATGCGCGGTATCAAGATATAAACTAAAGGACGATGACGAGGATGAAGATGTCTTTAAAAAGGGTCCTCCTGCCAAGGTATTGTGGTATCTTCCAATTATACCACGTTTAAAACGTTTTTTTGCCAATGTTAACGATGCAAAGAACTTGAGATGGCATTCAAGTGGAAGAAAATGTGATGGGTTGTTACGACATGCTGCCGATTCACTACAATGGAAGAAAATCGACTATTTGTATCCTGAGTTTGGAAGTGATCCAATAAATCTCAGACTTGGTCTTGCAACTGATGGAATGAATCCATACGGTAATTTAAGTAGCAAACATAACTCATGGCATGCTTTGCTAATTATTTATAATTTGCCGTATTGGTTGTGCATGAAGAAAAAATATATGATGTTGTCTATGATGATATCAGGACCAAAGCAACCGATAAATGACATAGATGTTTATCTAAGCCCTTTGATAGAGGATTTGAGGTTGTTATGGGATGAAGGCATCGAGGTTTTTGATGCATATGAAAAGGTCAATTTTAATTTGTGAGCATTGTTATTTTGCACGATTAACGATTTTCCGGCATATGGAAATCTGAGTGGTTATAGTGTCAAAGGACATCGTGCTTTCCCGATATGTGAAGAGAACACAAGTTACCGTCAGCTAAAACATGGGAGGAAGACATGTTACATTAGTCATCGAAGGTTTTTGAAACGTAATCACCCTTACCGCAAGTTGAAGAAAGCTTTTAATGGTTGCCAGCAAGACAGAACAACACCTCCACCTCTAACTGGTGAGCAAGTCTATAACCGAGTGTGCCAGGTTGAAGTCACTTATGGGAAAACCCTCAAGCATAGTGGTGTGAAAAATATTTGGAAGAAGAAATCAATATTCTTTGAAATTCCATATTGGTCAAAGTTAGATGTCTAACATTGTATAGATATAATGCATGTGGAAAAAAATGTTTGTGATAGTATAATTGGGACATTGCTAAATATTAAAGGAAAGACAAAGGATGGAATAAATGCTCGTAAAGATCTGGTTGAGATGAGTGTTCGGTTAGAGTTACAACCACAACCTCATGGTAAACGAACGTACTTGCCACCTGCTTGTCACACATTGTCAAAATCTGAAAAAATTAGTTTCTGTGGGTGTTTGCGAGGGGTTGGTTCCCTCATAACCGACGTTGTGTGTCTCTGCACCAAGTCGATTTTGGTTCCAACCGACGTGGTGCTTTGTCTTATATGAATTTTGGGTTGCACACCCACGTCGGTTCTGTGGTGTTAATTGACGTGAATGTGCTCTACATCACGTCGGTTGTTTAACTGACGTCTGATTCAACGTCTCCCGCTTCAACGTCGGTTCAGAAACCGATGACAAAAGCATCTCAGAACCGACGATGAAGACCTTTTTTCTACTAGTGAATTCTCATCCTAACCAAAGTCTCACATGATGGAATGAGATGGAGGAGAAGTTTTTGCAAAAGTTTTTTCCTCTGTCTTGGCTCATTAAAGCTAAATCAGATATCTCCAATTTTCGTCAAGGAGCAGATTAAGCATTTTGTGTAGCATGGGATAGATTCAAGACCATGTTGAGAAGGTGTCCTAATCAAGGCTTTAACGAGATTGCATAGCTGAATATTTTTCACAATGGATTGAGACCAGAAACCAAAATGATCTTACATGCTGCAGCAGAAGGCACGATGATGGTAGTGGATGTGGAACAAGCTAACAGGATTATTGATGCATTAACATCTACAGATTACCAGGCACAAAATGATAGGCACAACTTTCAGAAGAAAGGAGTGTTTGAATTGAACACTAATGATGCAATCCTAGCACAGAATAATATGCTGACGCAGCAGATGACAAAGCTTCCATAGCAGTTGCAGACTATTCAAACTCCACAACCAATAACATATCAAAATACACTAGTATGTTGTGAGTTATGTGGAGGAAATCAATTAGTTGGAAATTGTCCTCAACAGAATGTGGGGGGAGAAGAGGTGCAGTATATGGGAGTTTCAGGCAGGCAGGCGGGTCAGCAGGTGAACTATCCAAATAATCCACCTATAGGCTGGAGGAACAATGCAAATCAAAATTAGGGTTGAAAGTAGGAAATTGGTAATGCAGGAAGACAACCTATATACCCACAACAGCAACAATAATATCCTTCACTGCATGACAGAACTAGCAAGCTGGAGGACACTCTTGAGGAATCTGGAAACTCAGGTGGGGCAATTGGCCAAGCAGCTAGCAGATCAACAAGGAGGACAGTTTACTGCTAGTACTGAAACCAATCTGAAAGAGCAATGTAAGGCCATTACCATTAGAAGTGGGAAGAAGGTGGGATTTGATGTGAATGAAGAAGCTGCTGAGAGTAGAGACGATTAAAGGAGGAAGAAGACAACTAAAGCAAATCAAAATTTAGTAGAAACTAGTGGAGAAAGTGAAACCAGCAGTTGTGACAGTAGATGAAAATTCAGACACTGAAATCAAAAAAGTAGAAGAGAAGCCGGTGGATGACAGTGGAAAGAAAAAGATTGATGAAGGGAAAAATTAGAGGAAAATCAACGAGGGTATTCCTATTAAACATGTGCCTTATCCTCATGCACATTCTAAAAGAGAAGTTGAACGCTAGTTCATCCTATTCAATGAAATCTTAAAGAATTTGCAGATTAATATTCTTTTTACTGAGGCATTATAGTAGATGCCTACTTATGCTCGTTTTATGAAGGAACTTTTTACAAAGAAGAGGAAATTTCCAGAGGAGGAAATGGTGGAATTGGAAGCAGTTTGTAGTGCAATCATTCAAAAAGAAATTCCACAGAAATCTTGTGATCCTGGGAGTTTTACATTGCCAATCACAGTGGGGAACTTATATGTTGGCAAAGCACTATTGGATTTAGGTGCAAGCATTAATTTGATACCACTGTCTATGCTGAGAAGAATAGGAGAGGTAGAGGTCAGACCTACCTGAATGACACTACAATTTGCAAACCGCTCCATTAAACATCCATATGGTATTGTTAAGGATTTATTTGTAAAAGTGGATAAATTCCTTTTCCAGTAGATTTTGTTGTGATGGATATTGAAGAAGATGCAAACGTACCACTGATTTTGGGGAGACCGTTTATGAAGACAACTAAGGTGATAATAGATGTTCACAAAGGACAGTTGAAAGTATGTGTTGAGAATAAGGAAGTGAGTTTTAATGTGTTTGAAGCTATGAAACATCCTAGAGAAAAAAAGGATTGCTTCTGGATTGATGTTATTGAGGAAGAATGTGACAATGTCAAGAAGAATATGAATAGCTCTGATGTATTACTGCAAGCTATCACCAAATCAGTAGAGGAGTTAGTTGAATTGGTTGGTACAGATGCATTAGCTCTAGCTGGTGAATTAGATCAAGCCAAGGAAATTATGCAGAAGGCAGAAAATAGAGAAGAACTAGGAGTTGAAAATTCTTTGGAAGAGGAGAAACCTGAATTGAAGGTGTTGCCTCCTCATCTAAAATCTCACAAGATAAGAAACCCCAAGAGAAAATCTCTCCACTTCCCTTCGATGAACCCCGATGTGCCACCAAGAGATAAGCTATGAAGCGCCACTCTAGGATAAGCAAGGAAGAAACACCACTTGAGACACACTCAAGATTTCAAATATTTCTATTCATTTCCATGTCTACCAAAATGACTATAATAGATCTCCTTATATAGAGTTCATGGTGGGAAGGAAATAGACAAACCCATTCTTTCCCCAAACTAATGTCTAAAAAACTCCTAGAAAAATAAAAGAAAAAATATGTTTATTTTTTATTTTTCGTATCACATCAACATGATTCATTAACCTCATAAAATTGCTAGGGGCATTGGTCAAGTCAAATGGCATGACTAACCACTCATACAATCCAAATTTGGTCTTAAAAGCAGTCTTCCATTAGTCTCCTCTTTAATTCAAAATTGATGATAACTACTTTAAGACCAATTTTAGAAAATATGTTTGCCCCACGTAATTCATCTAATCAAGGGATTGGGTGCCTATATTTTACAGTGATGTCGTTGATGGTCCGACATTCAATACACATTCTCCAAAACCCGTCTTTCCTGGTGACCAACAACATGGGAACTGCACAAGGACTGAGACTCTTATGAACCTAGCGCTTCTTCACTAGTTCATCAACTTGCTTCCCAATTTCTTTGGTTTCCTTGGGGTTTGTTCTATAAGCAGGCCTATTGGGTGGGCTAGCTTTAGGAACTAAATTAATCTTATGCTCTATTCCTCTTAGAGGTGGCAAACCACTTGGAAACTCTTTAAGAAATAGATCATCAAACTCTTTCAAAATAGTTTTAAGCCCGTTAGGTAGAGATTCAAGTTCATTATTGGTGACAGTAAGTGCCTCTTTACAGGAGAGAGGAAAGAGAGGTTGTTCCCGTAGAAGAGTTTTTATTTTATTTTTAGTTTTTAAAGATTTTTGGAGAGCAACAATATTGAAGGAGACACAAGGCTCCAAACTCATTCCCTTCTCTGTTCTGACTTGATTTGAATGAGAAAGGTTTTGTATTAATTATTTTTTTTCTTCTTTCCTTTCATTTTCTATCTTTTTTTTTTCAAAATGTTTTGGTCCTCTCTTACTTGTTGTGGTGTGAGAGGACAAAGAATGATTTTCTTTCCCATATGGAGGATGTTAGCACTAGGAGTTGCTGAATATGATTTAATGAAATCAACACATGAATGAAGTCTATAATGGATCCTAGCTTGCAATAGGAAGTGCATGAAGACTCATAGAGCTTCATGGAGTGTTGGTCCTAGACTTAGGCTGTGTGTGTTTGTGAGTAGTGTCTTTGGTTTAAAATCATATGTTACATAATTGATAATTTGAAGTAGGCTCCAAAATCAATTTGCTTAATCATATTTTCAAAAGGTTAAATAAGTACAAATCAGATTTTGATAATCTATTTCAGAAAGGGAATCAGTAAACTATTTTCAGAATCTGAACCTAATGAATTTTCTGTTAAGTCAAAGAATAATTCAATTGATTGGATGATTGACTCAATCGATTGAATTTTTAACGGTCAACTAATTAGTTTTCTTATATAATGACCATGCACGTGTTTTTCACATAATAAGAGACACATAAATCATTCTGAGAGAATTCATGTGAAATTTTTGAGAGAAAAAGCGCGCTTACACTTTGTGATCAATTGGCAATTGATTTTTCATCAAGAAAACTGACCTTGGAGCTTTACTGTTGAATTAATCTTGTGTAATAGTAATCTTGATCCAGAGCTAAGTGTTCTACTCTGATCTTAATACATTTTATAATTTGTTGAGTAGAATCATTGTTGTATTCATTGTATTCTTGATCATTACTTGTACTGAGATTGTGGTGTTACAAGTTACATAGTGTTGTAATTGTAACTGGTATAGTGCAGAGGGTTCTGCATTAGTAAGGCACCTACTATAGGGTTTAGTAGTGTGTGTGTACTACGGGGACTAGTGGTGGCTTGTTGGTGCAAGTGTTTTGTATTGTGTGAACTGATCTTAGTGATCTTGATTAGTGGAACTCTTGGCTAGTTGGCAAAGGTCTACACGTAGCCCCTGAGGAAGGGTGAACCAGTATAAATATTTGTGTTCTTGATCTTTCTTTCTCTCTTCTTGAACATTTATCTTTTCTATTATCACACACTCAATTAATTGTTCATCACACTTAATTGATTGTTCTTGCTACTATTATTACTGTGTCTTTCTGAAACTGTTATATCTTTCATACAATTGACTGGAACTTATTTTTTTATTGTATTGATGTGTTCGTCATTTTATGATATTTCAGTTTGATTGATAAAATCTCTGAAAATATATTTTCTTGATTCAAATTGTTGTTTTTTGATCTTAGTGTTTTATCTGAACTGTTGTACCGAGTGTTTAATTTGTTGTTCACTCTATTTACTGTTTATCTATTGGATTGAATTCTCTTTAACAATACCTTTTTGTAATCAACTGATTGCTTTCGCTTTTGTTTCTGATATTGTTCGATTAATTTTAAATTTGTTGTGGAACATATTGATCTTTGCTGAGTAATTATGAAATTCATTTATCAGTAAATTGATAAAGAATCTTCATTTCAATCTTTAACACTTTCCAGTATTTTGCAAAAAGTTTTTGAAAGTTTTTAATGGTTCAATTCACCCCCTCTTGAACTCAGCCTAAATCTATTTTCTACAGTTGGCATCAGAGCTAGGACTTGAATCCTAGTCAAGTTTTTCGATCCGTGGCTGAGAACAAACTGTCTTTTGCTGAAGAAGCCTCAATACATAGGCCACTAATGTTTTCAAGAATTAATTACCAATTTTGGAAAGTGAGAATGAAGATCTTTATTGAATCTATTGATCGTGGTGTTTGGAATGCAATATGAAATGGTCCCTATGTTCCTATGACTATTGTGAGTGGTGTGTCTATTGTAAAATCATTTGATGAATTGTTTGAAGCTCAAAATAAACGAGTTTAGTATGACTGTGTAGCGAAGAACATAATTACATATGCTTTGTACCTTGATGAATTCTTCAGGGTATCCTAGTGCAGTTTTGGGGAAGTGATGGTACTTTTAGATTTGATTGTCTCGATGAGCAGAAAAAGGAAAAAACAATTGAAAAGAGACACGCAAAAAAGAGGTGCAACATTACAACTTCCTAAGAGGTCACCCATCCTAGTACTACTCTTGCCCAAGCATGCATAATTGTGGAGTTCGGATGGGATCCGGTGCATTAGTGTTGGTATGCTTGCCCCTGTTAAGGGTGTCCTCATCAGTGCATATATGGCTACGGTAACGGGTATAATTTCTGACATTTGCAAGTCGTAGGTGTTAGCACCAAGGCTAAGCACGTGATTTGATGAAGTCAACATTGTGAGCACCAAGGCTTAGCATATGAAGCTGATGAAGACTGCCTCATGAAGAATCTGTCGGAACCAACCTGGACCAGAATTATTCAAGTGAAGACTTTGTGCCAACATGAAGATAGTTGGGTGTTTAGGTCTTGGTCCTTAGTTGGGTTTGTGTGTTGGTGATTGGCTTAGTCCTAAATCACTTG
>Ga0209489_106582_pt1 | contig 18492 bp, 7 predicted proteins | sample SiratrowhiteBW_FD_187527 | JGI IMG/M metagenome (GOLD analysis project Ga0209489, IMG submission 187527) | Root nodule microbial communities of legume samples collected from California, USA - Siratro white BW (SPAdes) (version 2) | ecosystem: Host-associated > Plants > Roots > Nodule | place: USA...
AAAAAAAATATATATATATATATATATATATATATATATATATATATATATTATATTGAATAAGAGTTTATTTATTTAAAATTTTCAAAAGTACACAAATAAAATTGTTATAATCTTGCTACCGCCATAGCGTTTTTGGGGGATAGCCTCTCTGCTCGGCTATTTGCTATTGACTACTATGGATGTCATTGTCTACCTATGAGCTCGGATTATCTTCAACATTACAAAGGTTATCACCAGAAATTGTTCAGTGCTGTATTTTCTATTCCTTTGACTGGAAATGATATATTTTACCGATTTGCTTTCAACTGGAATTTCTTTAACTTCACACTTACTCCAACTATTATTTTTTAGGTTGTCAATGATGTTATTTCATTTGGAAGAATCTCCAAGTGGTTGAAAAATCATGGTCTTGAGCAGCTGATGGAGCTTTCATCCAATCTATTTAATTTCTTACTCCATGATGCAACATTGGCAAATGAAACTTTATTACTAGTGAATCCTTTTCTACAAATGGTAGCATCAACGTGGAAATTATCTCAAACAAGGAAAATATATCAGCCTCATTTTACCCTATCAATTGAGGGCTTGTATCAGATGTACCAGACTGGCAGTGTGTATAATAAAGGCAAAAAAAGCATTAAACCGGAGATTGCTCTTGAAGCCATACTTGTGAATGCATCTCCTGTTTCCATTTTCTCTATGGTACTTTCTTTGATCCTCGTCATTAATTTTTGTATTATAAATACTTGATCATGGATTACTCAGTTGTATATTTTTAAAATTGTTTCTTCAAAAGCATACAACAAATTCAATCTTGGATTGTTTATGTTTATATTTTAATTATACTGTAGCTGCATCAATGCAAATGATTTTCATACAGTGTATTGTTTATATATTATGAACTGAAGATGAAGATAATAAATTAAATTCACTTCATGCTTCAAAAGTGTTTAAAGTTGTACAAATGTTATATGATAAGGCCTTTTATTACTCCTGCATCGTATATAATAAATTATTTTAGTCTATCATGCTCTTGTGAAAGAGTTAATTTTTAAAATATTTTTGGCATTTGTTATTGTTGTGGGTTTTAGATTTGTCTTTTTATTATTATTTCTTTCTCAATCTATAATATTAAATGTTTATTCCTCGGAGAAATCGTTTCTATCAGACTAAAGCTCTAGTTCTTATTAAGTGAATACTTCTTCTATATTGACTTTTTTTGAGTCGGTACGAATAACCATCACATTTTTATGCGTACAGAATCAGGAAAGACTACAGAGCTTTCTTGTCTGGGCAACTACAACTGCTTTAAAGTCAGAGTCTATACGAAGGCTGGAGTTCAATGAGTATCAGTTCTTCAGAAATGATTTCAGGGAAGAGTTTCAAGATAACTCTGTAGTTTCGACACTTCTCCGCTGGTTAACAGCATCAGTAATCATTGGGAAGCTCCCTAAAAATTCTTATTACAGGGATTCAGTATTCGCTGAAACACACAATTTTGAATCCCTGAACTCTTTACTGGTGTATGTTGAAAATACCTCTGGGCAAAGAAATGATATTGGTATTGGTGCTGAGGAGTTACTAGCTTCAACAATTTTCTATCTCCAACTGCGTCTTGGTCTCAATCATGAAGTTTTACCATCAGTTGTATGTGCTCTCTGTCTCCTGATTTTTGGTGCCTCTAATTTTGCAGGTATGGTACTTTATACATTAAATTGGTTTCCTGAATGCAATTATGGTGATAGGTCAGAATAGGCATTTTATTTAGATGGTTGTATCCAACTAAAATGTCTATTCTGGCCAGATATTTATGCCTTTTTTTTTTCATTCTATAGTTGGCAAAACTGATTTATTGCAAGACTACGACACTTTAATATCATCACACAGTTCGAGGGTGCGGTGTCCTCCTGAAGTTAATCCTAGTTGGAGATGGTAATTTTTCTGAGCCTTCTAATTCCTCGAACTTAAATGAACTATGATGTGTATTTTACTGCTATGAAAACGAAGTTTAATTGGATTCTTAGTATTTATGTATGCTTCATCACTAATCATATTGGGACCTGATTGTTGTTTAGGTCATTTTATCAGCCATGGAAGGATCATTCTCTGGAGCTCACTGATTCACAGAAGATGGAGGAATATCATGCTTGCCTAACTTTATTAGTGATTATCTCTAATGTTCTTGGAGGAAAGAAATTAGAGTCGGCTAGTTTATCCCCTGTAGATTTAGAGAGATCTGGCTTATTCCAATGGGAAAGAAGTTTACTAAGAAACTGATAGTTTGAGTTATTTTTTTATTTTTTGTACAGAAGTGTACAGCATTTAAGTAATGTTGTATTTGAAAATACAAATTTTGTCAATGGAAACAAGTTATCTTTTCTATGTATTTGATGCTAATATACAAAAGTTTTGGTCTGATGTTTGTTTTAAATTTAATTTCAATGTATATAAGTATTTGACTTGGTTCTTAACCTGGAAAAGTGATTTTAAATTGTGAAAGGTTAGGTTCACACTTTTTATACACTCATTTGAAACAATTTTTTGTTATTGACTATAAATTGTTAGAAAGTTTTCATGCACTAATTCGTCCCACTGTTGGTAATTTCATCTTACTGATTTTAAACTTGGCAATAAGGTCATTTTTAGAACTCGACAATGTTCCTTTTGTTAAATTAATCATAATATCTTAAGTTGCAAAATTGAAAGAAATAATATATGTTGATGACTAATTTTAGAATGCAAGTGATTTGCTATTTAAATTTTTAGAAGTACTTTTCGTTTGAAAATGTAGTTTTTGTTTGGAGGTGGTTGGGAAGGAGGGCATTGCACTCTGTATCCAATATATTAATCTAGCATCCAAGAAAAAGTGAATTTCCTATTTTACTATTAAAAATTATATATTTTAGGATGTATTTTTAAATTTGAAAATAAATTTAAAAGTGTGGAATCTAGAATGTATTAGTATATTTTAGGATAGATATTTTAAAATATATTTAAATTTGAAAAAAATGTGTATATATTTTGAAATATATTTTTATAATGTATATTCTAAAATATATTTTACTACCTGATTACTGAATTATATATTTTAAAATATATTTTCCAGACTTAGAAATTCATACAAAAATATTTAATTTGGAATGTATTTTTCCAAAGAGATATTGTGATTTATCTCTTTGTGAGGGTGCAGGTTTAAAAACATGGGGGTGAGAGTGCCATGTTTCTAGGCTTTGACTAGTTGCATTATAAGGTTAGTGTACATGTTTGAATGAATAGAATAACATTGATTTTGGGTTTGTGAAGGTTATGTATTGGAAAATGGTTGCAGTTGTTGGTGGATGAGAAGAGTGTCTTCAATATAATACACGTGACAAAGGAAAAAGGGCCAACTCGAAATTACAAATTTGGTTGTGGATGATGAGGAAGCACATGGTCCTAAACCCACATTAGGAATGTGTTTGTGAAGAATATTGAGGCTTACATGGTTAAAAATGCTCCAAAGAAGGTGCAGTCACAGTTGGAAATGGCATCAGATACTAATGGTCCTTGTAAGTGGTGTTGATAGGCCACAAGAAGGTATTGTAAATATGGAGGGTGATACATAATGAATGAATCCAAGAAGTTGTATGATTTTACGTGGCTAATGATGAACATAGGAAATTAGAAGAATTTATTGGTTGCTAGTGATTTGGATGATGGAGTGGGTACTAGGAAAGCAGGAAGAAGAAAATTACTCATACAGTTACATGTCAGAATCCCTTAAATTTCTCATTCAACTTGTTTCTAACTTTTCCAACAAGAGAGGTCTAAAAGTATATTAATTGTCATTTCATTTGAGTTTATTCAAAATTAACCTTTTACTATTATTCAGGTAAGAAACAAGAATCTAATGATTAGTACAGTTTACATGTTCACAAAAATCCTTGTTACTAATCTCTTTTTAATGGTTTTATTAATAAGTTGATAAATCATAAACATATTTTCTAATTTAAAGAGATATTATAATTGATATAATTAAATATTATGAATGTTATATATAATAAGTTATTTTATTTTTTTATTGTATAAATATGTTCAATTTTTGGTATAATGTTATTATGCATAATCCTTTATTTTTGATATATTTGATTTAATGAATTCTTTTATTTCAATTTCATTATTTAAATAAATTAAATTTACAATTTATGAATGTAACTTGTCTAATGAAATTTATATACGATTTTATAGAATATAATCAATTTTAATTAATAATAATGTCACAATATATATGCTATTTAGGTTAACAAAATAAGTTAGTATAATTCGTTTTGTTTCGGTCTGTAGTCGATCTATAGTCATAGTAAAACAAATTAAAAATCTTAGTTGATCTTATTAAAGATAACCTAACATGTTGATAACCATTTTAGTAATTTTTTATTTCTTAAAATTTATGTTATTGTAGAAATATTATGTTGAGAGGAGTGAGGGAGTTGATGGACTGACTTCAAGTTTCTATTTTTTAAATTTAGATTAAGGGAATACTTGCAAAGACATTTTGATGCTCAAATTAAAATGAGTGTAAGTAAATGGTATAGAGATAGTAGTCATATTTGTGTAAGATACTCCTTCTATTTATAAGGATAATATTGAGTCTGACACTTGTTTTTAAGGGTCTAGGATTATTAACTTCATTAGCAGGGTGGTTTTCACATATCACTTGGATTAACACCTGCTTTAAGTTATTACGTCATTTCTGAACTGGATTGAGGTTTAGATTTTCATCAGCCGGTTGAGTATAGTATAATTTATATTTTTAAATTTTGTTATATATATATATATGGAATCATATAAATATTTTCTAAACTTTTAATTAATTAATTAACTAATATTTTAAATTGAATAAACTAAAATATTTTTTATATTTAAAATTGAATTAATTCATTTTTATTAATAATTGAAAATTAATTTATAAATATTAATAATTTATGTTATTACATATTTATATCTTTTCAATAATATAATATAAAAATTAATCTTTTAAATTGTCTTTTATTTCAATTTTTAATTAAAAAAGGAAACGAACTAGTAACTAAACTTATTCTATCCTATTTTTTGACGCATCAATTTAATAAATTAAAAATATCAACCCCTCACTGACAAGCCGCCTCCAGATGAATGCCCAATTTACAAAGAACCAGCAAATGACAAATATGTTGATTCCAAAATAATTTTTGTTCTGTTTCTAAGAATCGGATAAAAGTCAGGAAAAGTTTGGTGAAGAATTAGTTTGGACTTGCAATTTTTTTTTGTCAAAAATTTACTTTTGATTTATCTTATTAAAATTTATTTTTTTTATACTTTAAAGGAATCATTGTGGTAATTTATCTCTTAATGTTTCTTTATCATTGTTTTTTTTTTTTTCCAAAATAGTTGTATTTTTTACTTGCAAAGAAGATAACTTTAGTTCAGAAAACAATCAACATAATGTTACTTTGCCTCCTTTTTACTTTTCATAATGTAGACAAATTGATGAAAATCGAATAGCATTGAAATCAGTACTTGTTTTAGGCCAATAAACTTGCACGTTTGATGAAGTAACAAATCCTCCACGTGAGTATGAATACCCGTGAACTCTTCCATTTCTAGCAAGTGCATCAATTGGATTGAACAAATAGTGAACACATTTAGCTAGCTTTAGGTCAGGTGAACATACATGATTTGTCTATTTCTAGCAATAGCTTCATGTGTTGTATCCAACTTTATTCAATTACTTCATAGACATAACTCACTTTAAGTTTGGTCTCTCTTTTTTTTTGTCTTCATACTAGTTGTGGAAGAAACTATTAATGACCAAGAGGAGTTACAATGAACATTAGTAGAAATGGTTTCATTTGAGAGTAGACATCCAAACATGGTCCATGATAAAGTAACATGGCATTCCAAAATTTAGGATATGAGAATTACAGAGACATTTCCAGTGGGTTTGCTGGACTGATTGCAAGGATATGAGCATCATCATCCAACATCATACAAACCAAGTAAAAAATCATGCTTGGCTATGTCCCCCTCCTGTATTATTACCTGAGTTTATTATATATTATTGAAATGGTGCTCAAAGTGCTGCTATGCACTCAATTTCAATCTTGGCATCCATTGGCAGGGCAGCAACTTGATAGGTTGATCGAGCTGGGGAAGGTGAAGGGAAGTCTGAAACCATTTTAAGCACAGTTAAATCATTATTGGCATCAGAACTAGCAGGAATTAGAAAGTAAAATTGCGGAAAAAAATGGTAAAGCCTTATCATTTCTACTAAACATATTCAAAGATCTTGTAACTAACACTTGAATCTTCAAATACAGAAAGTAAAGCTAGCCAGCTACAGTACAAACACGCTAACTGGTTATTTGCCTGAAAATAGATTAATTTTTACAGCACAATGTATTTATCATCAGAAGTGAATTTCATTGGTCAAGTATAGTGTAGCACATTTAGCAGTTGATTTGCACAAGGGTTTAATAGACTGCAATATTAAACAAATGGCTAATTACTGTTATCAAAAGAGATAACAATTGAAGTGCAAACGTTTAGAATAGTGGTCCTGGTTATTACAACTAAAAAGTCTATAATCAAGGCAACATCAAAATCACTACCATAGGACTCACATTTAGCATAGATCTCATTAACTTTCTTGAAGTCCTTCAAGTCAGCCAACCTGGAAGAAATAAACGGTATAAATATAGTTGTCTTCTTGCCAGAAGCACTCAATACAATTCAAAAGTAAGAGCAAATAATTCACACAATATTGTTGTCTTGACAACTGATGAGTAGTCAGAACCCCCAGATTTTAGTATCTCCCCCATATTTTTGAGAAGCTGCAACATGTAAATATTTTACAAATGTCAGTGACACAATCTGCCTCAGCACAGTGTACATTCATATCAATGCTACGTCAAAACAACATTGCTAGCACGTGTTACTGTTAAGTGAGACAGATCTAAATGCAACTATCACACAATGATTAATGACATTTAAAGAATGTAAGTAGCAAAGATTGAGTATATAGCAGTTCTCCACTTATGCAGAAAGACACAGTGATTGAGTAACGTACTTAGCATTAACAATGGTAAAATATTAGTATTCTTGTGATAGTTACTGATTTTGGGAGTCTGATAGGTTGATTTGGTTAGTAACAAGTAGGGGACTGGTAAGCTCAATGATCTGCTTACGTGGGCTGATTCTCCTTTTGTTAGAGGAGGGACTAGGTTTTAAATAACAAATGGGAGGGTAAGTTTGTCAGAGGAAAGAGATAGAGAGAGAACAAATCTGTTATATATCACAGTTCAGAGCGACAGAGGGTAGGAGATGTTTCCATTTTCAGTTTCCGCTTGTATAATGGTGTTTAAATAGGAGTTGTCCCAATCAGAGTCCTATGCCTTTAGGGGTCTTAATGGTTTAGGACTTGTACAAGTTATACTATGCTAATACTTGACCAAGATTATAAGTATACAAAAAAGTATTAGTGTTGTTCGATTTCTTTCAACTCTATTGATGATTTCTTATAGTCCTTTCTCACCCTACCTTTGTCCCAATCAAATTCTTCTCTTATAGAAGAAAAAGTATTAGAATGTGGTCCTCTACATCTTTCTTTATCAGTGAAATATACTAATAGTGATCTTTCCAACAATCAATTTAGAGGAAACTCCGAAAATAAGATCTTACAAAAGCTAAGTTCCCTTAAAAAAATCTGTTTTCTTTTTTAAATGATTAGGTATCATTGTAGTTTTACTAGCATATTTTAATCAATTCAAAGTTCTTTTCAAACTAGAAAAGTTAACTTAGCTTCATACACATTCAACCAAGTGACCATTCTAAATTGAGTACTTCCAAATAAGTATATAGGGAAGATTTCCAGTTAAAACATTGTGAACATTTGATACATTGAAAATTAGTCAACAATTAGGAGTGAAGTCATCCATCCAATTAAGCCACATCTCAAGCCCAACTTCTCATAAATGATCAATCAAACCTCATAAGCTCAAATCCAAGAGAAAACTGACAAATTACAAATACTAAGAAAGCTTCCCTATATCTCAAAATGAAAGGTTGCATGTTCATAAATATCTTAATGTACCTGCTCTGTCTGATCTTCAACATTATCAGAGATGAACTTTCCAGTCTGCATTAGAGACCAAAACATATATCATCAGTCCAACATTCAGCATGCAACTAGCATAAATACACAACTGCACACATAAGTAGGGAAAAATCAAATTGAAGAGTGAACTTCAGATGCATGATGTCAGACCTCGGGAACAAGGCCAAGAACACCCGACACAAACAGAAGGTTGTTGGCTTTGATTGCCTGAGAATATGGCCCCAATGCCGCTGGGGCCTTTTCAGTCTGAACAGCTTCCTTTACTATGCAATCACTGAGAAAGTTATTGACAGCTCAAGATTTCAACTAAGATAAAAATAACAATAAAAACTCTTTCACATGATTTCACTTTTATTACGTGTAAATTTTAGATTTATTTTACACATTGCATCATAGTCACGAAGTTCTTGTCAAAAGTCAAAGCTATAACCGAAGGTGTCAACTTGTTAGAAGTCAACAACAATTTCAGTGACTATTTGCATGCTCTAAAACTTTCCACAAACAAAAGCAATGCAACTAAATTGAACATTAATTCACGCTTAAAATTAAATATTTTTTTTACAATAAATAAAATTTGAAGAAAAAAACAAGAAAGCAATCGGATTTTACGGGTATCATTAGAGATGCTCCTGCACGCGAATGGCAGAGAGCGCTTAGAGGAACACGAACGCAATAGTGCGGCGCCGGCCGCCGTGGCTCCACCAATTCCGGCTGCCCATGATGCCCGCCGGCGAAAAGCGCCGCCGTTCATGGCCGGAATGTGGAAAATCCTTGCGGCGGAAAACGACGCCATCTCTCTCTCAGACAGGCCCTGTGAAATTATATAATTCTGGGACAAACGTTTTGTGCTCTGCTCTTAACGTTTGCAATGTCTTTTCAGTTTTCCGAAATTACCCTTAACTCGTTTAGATTGATTAATGGAGCTTCTTATTCTCACATCACACACCTTTTCTCTGTCTGTTCTCACACGTTTCTTTTTTCTTGTTTTGTTGTGTTATTTAATGAGTTTTATTAATTCATTAAAAATCAATAAATTGGTCTTTAATGGTCTGAAATGTTGATAATTTTTAATCTTTGAGAAAAATGAAATAATTATTTTAGTTTTTGAATATGTAAAAGTTTTATAGCACTATTGTGTTATCCGAATATAAATTAAAGCACCAATTTAAGAGTAAATTGTGCATTAGTTATAAATTTATAATATTGGAGACCAATTTGAATTTTTCTATATATTTAGAAATTAAATCAGATTTTCACTCTTTAAAAACAAGTAAATTTCTATTATTTTACATATTTTAATGATCAAATTGGTAATTTATCCGTGGCTAATTTTCATTAAGACTCTACCTAGTCATTTTTAATATAGTATTCGCTTTTAATAATTCTTTTTTTTTTTTTCATTTGAATACTTTAAATAAACTAAATTTATCACCACTTCGACTAACTACTAGTTAATTCTTTATATATTTTTTAACAAAAAGAATAATATTAACAACATTTTGCTTATATTTTCGCTTTTTTTTAATTATCTAAAATTATTAAAAAATGTTGATTCCGAAGCTGGAAGAATTAGAAATGGTGTTTTTGATACTGTAAAATACATTTAAACGTGTTAATCTTTTTATTTTTGTATTTTTTTTAAGTTTGATCACTTGTGATATATCATGCATGATCATTTTAAGTAAATTATATGAGCTTGATAGATTCTTAAATATCAATTATTTTAGAAAATTTGTCAATAACCATTTAGTCTATTAAAAAAATATAATCGATATGTTCACACTTAAAAATTATTATCATAAGTAAATAATTGATTATGATTAAGAAATAATTGATAGTTTAGAAGTTTTAAAAAATATCACTAAGTTATTCCATGAAATGATGTTATTTTGTTTCTAATAAATTTCTAAAAACAATATAATCAATTATCATAAGTATTAATTAATTAAATATACTTTTTTAAAAAGATATATAAGTTTATTTTCGAAATTGAAATACAGACATTAGAAATTACATAGTTTACAAAGAAAATTCCAAGAATTATTCTCCTTTTTAAAATATCTTTTGAGTTTCATCAAAATGTTGGTGTAGTAGGTTTCTATATTTGATAGGTTTTTCATAAACTTCATATGTTTTAGTGAGTTGCATATTTCTTGTGATGAAATGTATGTAACTATGTCGTTTTTTAAGAATAGTAAAATAATTCTTTATAAGATTAACTGGATTAAAGTATATGTAGATTTAAAGATAATTAAATTTATGTTCATTATTTTTATTCTTTATGTATCTTATTGTTCTCTATTTCACTTTTATACTATCAAGATTGTATCTTAATTTAATTCAAAAATAATTTTTAAAAGTGGTAATTTTATTACAAGAAAACTTTTGAACCTATTCATCTTATTTTAGTTATTATTTCGCCTTTAGTTGGTTGATTACATTTTTAAATTAAGAGACTCATGCTTAAATTGGTGGTTTTTAATAAATATTAACAAGTAAAGAGAGTAGAAAAACACAATATCATATCAACTATATTATTAGAAAAAGTATTCAAAAATAAAAATGTGAGTTGGTAATAAATAATGAAATCATGTTATTTGAAGATTGTGGAATACTTATTTTTTTTTACTAAGTGGTATTTTTTTTTCAATATATATATATATATATATATATATATATATATATATATATATATATATATATATATATATATATATAAACCATAAGATCTCAATATTAATACAACACAGAACTTAAGTGTATTTATAAGTGTATTTGTTTTATGTATTAAAAAAAAAAATACTACGACTTAGTAAAAAACAAAAAGTATTCCACGGTCTTATAAAATACTAACTCTTATTTATATATATATATATATATATATATATATATATAAATATATATATAAAGAGTTAGTATTTTATATTAATGAATTTTTTTAATTTTTAAATATGTAAAATTAAATTTTTTATTATTACATAAAAGGAAAGTTAGGATAAATTTCTAAATTGGCTCTAAATGAAATAATGTAATTTTTTTATTTTATTTTATTTATAATTGATTAGAAATATCTTTTAAAAATTAAATTTCATTTTTAAATATTATATTTTTTCTTGCAAACACAATTTTCTTTTTTACATAGTTCGTCATTGTTATTTTACATTCTTTTTCTTTGATTATCTTGTGGTGTGGTGTTCTTTTTTTTTTCATTGTTCTCTTCATATTCTCATTTTTTTAATATAATTTCTTCATAATTTTCTCCTAGTAATTTCACTTGACACAATAATGTCTACCCCTTTCGCCTAATCATGCATTTCTTATCAATTCACCAACCAAGCCTAAGAGCTATTATTATGAATTTGTTCATGTATAGTAGAATGATGTGTATGTATAATTTTAAGTAATATTGCATATGTAGGTACTCAAGATGCAAAATAAAAAACAATGTTTGGGCTAAAAACATTATGTTAGTATTATGTTAGTGTTGTCTTTATTTACTTCTTTATCATTTTTATCATAACCTACAATGAATTTTCAAGACCATTACAAACATCTCTTGAAAGCTTAATTTGATATGTTGTGTCTTTCCATTATTATTGGGAATATGTCACTTAGAGAGATAATAGAAAAAAAAAAAAAAAGAAAGGACTAGGCTTGGTATAGTGTTGTAGGGATGCCAAAAGCAAAATGTGTGTATGAACAATTTCGTGAGATGAAACGATGTTAAAGAATGTGAAATGCATGTGTGCGCATGATTTATGAGCTCATGAAAGGATGGTAAGAAGTGAAGAGAGATAAGTGTTCACTATAAAAAAAAAGCAAATTACACATAAATGAAAAGTTATATTTAAAATTCGTAGTACATATGAAATTTTATATATAGATTCATATATATAAGATCAACATTACATACAAATTTTTACTTACGGCTTTGTTATTATTAATAATAATAATAATATTATTATCATGGATATTATTAATAAATTACTAATATTATTATGATTATTATTACTATTTACATTATTGTTATTATTATAATTATTAATATTAATATTGTTAATATTAATATTATTAATAATAAAAATCATAATCACAATAATAATAATAGTAATAGTCATAATAAGAATACTAATAATCATATTAAGACAACAAAATTAACGTGATCTAGTGATAATTTCACAAAACAAAACAACTTATATGTGTACGTGTTAATACTTTGGTGTTCCATCTCATCATACCTACCCCCACATCAACACGAAGCGAAAAATATAGATTTTGACATTAACAATATAAATATAAATAGAAGTTTTGTAAAAATAATAAATCCATAAGATAAAGATGTTAACATTGATTATAAAATGGAAGAGTTTTGTAAGGAGGCATAAATCATCCTCAATGTATCTTTGACAACTACTTTAGTCAAAGTGTAGTTAAAGATGTTTGAGATGTAAAAAATTAAGTATAATTGAGTCTTTATACTTAGTGAAGAGATGGCGCTAGTGGAATAGACCTTTCCTTTTCTTATACATGTAGTGAGACTTGTTTTAAGCAAAATGTGTATTTTATTTAGCAATTACAATTAAATGTTCTTTGAAAATAATTTGTGTTCTAAAATTCATTGTTTATGACGTGTTTAGGATATTTAGAAAAAAAAAATTGACTAAACTTTATTTAGAATAAGTTTATTATTGTTGGGCTTAAAGGAAAGTGCAATTTTTGTTATAAGTTAGCCTCGTAACTTTATATTCGATCCTATTAAGTAAACTGTTACGAAAAATAAGTTTGGGATATACAATAAGAACTTTTCCCTCTACATTATATACACTAATACATGTGAGTTGATAATGAAAAATCGTCGTTCATTCATTTTTGTTTTGTAGTTGTAGACCAAGTAAGTAAATATTAAATGCTCATTTTCTTATTTAAACTGTACTATATATTTTTTTATTGTTTTAAGATTTTAAATGAATTAACTGAAGACAGTTAATTTTAAGACTAAGTAGTATTTTGTTGTTGTTACACTTGTTAAAAAGTTAGATTTGAAGTTATCAACAAGACTCTATTCTAATAAAGGAAGGATAATTAAGATGTGTTCCATTGTTTAAATACAATAAAATATTTTTTATCTACATAATACTTCATTTATTATTTAATAGTATTTAATGTATTTTTATTTCTTTAATTAATTATTTGCTTGTTATGTATCAAGAGCAGTCACGAAAATAATATTTAATAGAAAATATTTAATGTAATAAAATTATGATGATTATGGTTACCAATACTTAAATAGAACTAATTTTATATTGTTTGACTTTTTTTAACATGTTAGTAAAATTGATTGAAATGAGGAAATAGTAAGTTTTGAATAGTCCAAAATTCAACTCAAATTGATGTATCAAATTCAGGTATAAATAACACAACATGCAACTAAACAAATTCAGGAATTAGACCTTACACTTGTGTCATAGATAAATGGCCACCTCAATTATCAAGCTTTTCACCATGATTCTCTTCTTTGTCTTCTTTTCTCAAGGTGATGATTTCTTCAATGGAACATAATTTTTTTTTGTAAATTGTTATTTCCATGATATGTTAGGTTATAGCAAATGCTCTTTGAAGGATATTCATGTAAGCCAAGCAATAACTGGACTTACAGTGAAGGGAAAGCCAGAACTGACAGTGACTATTGCAAACTGGTGTTCTTGTGCTCAATCAAATGTGAAACTGGATTGCAGGGGATTTCAATCTGTTCAACCAATAAATCCTTCAATTTTGAAAGTTTCTGGCAATGTTTGTCTTGTTAATGGTGGAAAACCTCTATTAGAGAGTACTGCTGTTGAATTTAGCTATGCTTGGAACACTCCATTTTCACTTGATCCTATTTCTCACATATTTCTTGTGCTTGAATATGTATCCAAGGAATTTTATTGTTAAATAACATTGTTATCATACTTAAAATGTAAATTTAAGTATTATCATATATTTTGATTTCAATGTTAAAATTTTAATGAATGATATTTTGTTATACTTTTTAATTATTTAATATTATTTTACAAATTTCTTTAATTAATATATTGATGGATTGAATTATCAGTAATTTATTCAAATATTGACCCAAAAGAAATTTTGAAACTCAAATATAAGTAAATTTAAATTACTTTTACACTAAAATTCATTATATCATTATTTATATTTATTCTTGTACAACTAGAATAATATATGCTATTTTTTTCTCTGTGAAAATATATAAAGAGATTCTCCAACTACAATTCAGCTGCAAATTCATAAATGTGGAACATAAATTCTACAGATGGGGCATGATCCTTTTTGAAGTAACCATTTATCTATGCACACCAGGTGAAAAAAGTGGCCACAGTTTGGAAGTGTCCTCACAAATTCTTCATCCTCAAAATCCTGCACAATATAATTTACTACTGAATAAACAATGTTGTAGGAAAAATATTATTAAATAAAAAAAGTTGAAAATAGTTAGATATTGATGTGGATCATTTCATCTATTTTGATTTGACTAATCTTTGTTAGGAAACTTATTAAGTATTTTGAGCAACATGAAGAGATTAGTTCCACTTCAACCAATAACTCATTGATAAATTTGTTTATATTTACAATTATATCACATTGTTTTTTAATATTTGAGTCCAAATATAATTTACTATTTACATGCGTATATTAAATTCAGAGTTTATGAATATCTTCAAAAAATTAACTGCTTGCTATTCTTAGACTCATGAAATTTCACAGGCTCTGAAACATTTTCTCACCTGGAAGCAAATTGAGCAGCATGATTCATTGTATAGTTTCAACATTTTTCTGGAATTGAATTGCTCAACAGGAAGCTCTTGGATGATATTCCAAGCCATCCCTTTGACTGTGATTTCCCTGACAATGCCATTATAAATATCTGATTCTTCTCTGTAAGTTGTTCCATTTGCATTGATCTGCAAATATTAATTTCATTATAAAATTCACGTAAAAAACTCCAGGGGCTATACAGTTTTCAAATATATATATATATATTATATTATATTATCCTTACATGACAATGATAGGCTTGTGCAACAACTGGACATATCCATTCCATAAATAGCTTTCCATTTAACAAACTCCTCAATAGGGCAACCTGCAAATCAACATCAAATTTAAGATTTTGGAGATTACAAATGTCACTGCTATATATTGGAGGCAAAATCAAGAGTTCAACAAGTTAATTATAGAGGGAGACATTGCTGCAGTATATGAAGCACATACACAAATATAATTTTAAAATTAAATTGAAAATTATAAAACTAATATATATATATGATTATGATTTATTATAATGTATTAATATAGTTTTGTAATATGAAAAAAATAAAAAAAGAAACATTTATAAAGAATAGTCAAATAAAATATATAATTTTTACATTTCATTTTTATTAAAAAAATATAATATCTAAGTATTGTTCATTAAGATAAGCTAGTAATTAATTTTATTATGTTTTTACATCAATTTTATCTCTATCTTTTAAAGAGTTAACATGGATATTATAATTTATATCTATTTTATCTCTATCTTTTATAGTCTGTTTGGTTAAATCAATTTGGGTGGATTTACTATACAAGAAGATGAATTTTGATACCTAATTTGAGAGGATGGATGAAAAAAGATTTGCAGGATGATATCTTTGATGATGTAAAAAGATTTGAAGAGATGTAACTTGAAATTACGAAATAGTCCTCATAAATGAGATAAAAATTACAAAATATTCTTATAAGTGGTTCATAACTTTGAAAATTACAAAATATCTCTTTAAGTGGATTTAAGGTTTTCATTGTCCACAAGGGTCAATTAGTAATTTCATAAATATATCAATTAAAAAAATTAGAACAAAGCCTTAAAGAGTTAACATGGATAAAATCTTCAACCCATATAAGAGAATAAAATCATCTTTAATCCAAAACCTTAAGGTATTCAATTTATTCATTTCTACTCAATATGATACTTATACTAACATTTGGATGCTTGACACTTTTTCTTCGATGTAACTTTCAAGTCATGTTAGAACTCCATAAGTTACAATTCCATGACAAAAACTGATTGAATCGTCACAATTGAAGTGTTAGACTTTTAAATAAAAAAAATACACCTTGACTTGAATTAAAAATTATATATATATATATATATATTGTTTTCTTGTAAGTTTATTACTTTTAACTTTTTTTTGTCTTCATTTCCTATTTCATAAATAATTGCTTCAGCATCACTACTTTTTACTTTATTTCAATTACATTACATGTTTCAGTTTCTGCTAAAATTTTACCTATTTAATCGAAAAAACACAATTATTATAACTTTAAGAACACATCTTTTAATCAAATATTTGATTAAACAAACAACAAAACATGTAATTGTATCATTTTACCTCTAACCTAATACTTGAACCAGTAACACGCAGAAGTAGAACCAACTAAACAAGAGACTCAGATAGCCCTTGGACTTAATTAGACCAGTGAGTGACCAATAGCACAGGTGCAAAGTGTTTTAAGGCACTAGCCATTGGTGAAACTTGAAGTATTACCTTAGATAGAGGTTCAGCATTATTTAGCAATTCTAGTGCAGCAATTGCCCCTGTCACAGCTCCTTTGCAAGCACCATCAACAAAACCAGCTTCTGTGGTCTGCCCACAGATGGCTCCCGCAATTATCCCTATTATGGATCCTCCTGCGCCAAATATCAAACATTACTTACAACACCATACAATGGATTTTTTCCAATGTTTTCGAGAGAGATCTTGAGAGGGATCTCATGAAGAATAATATTTCTCAATTTGAACTTAAGCTCAGTCTGATATGTCAAGTTTTTCTAAGACAAGACACTGCAAAAATTCAACATCAATTAATTTAATATGTTTAGTGTATGCATGACTCCTTGATGTGTAATCTTCTTGGTGACTCTTTTGAAAAAACCCAACATAAGAAGGTGGTGCATGATCTCACCTGGTAGGATGAAAATTTGTTGTTGGTGTTTTAGTGTTGCAAAGATTAATGCTAAACACTAAGTTTTGTCTTACAGAGAGAAAGGTTGTAAGGATGGTAATGATGAATGTTCGGTTTAGACTCAAATTCCTAAACTATGAGATGTGCTTGTGCAACATAATATAATGTAACATGTTTTATTCAGCCATGTGCACTGAGCTAGTAACTAGAATATGAGGAAAAAGGCCAAGTTAGCAATTAAACACATCACCTAATGCCAGAAAGCAAGTAAATTCAGCAAAAACAACTCTCTCGACAACTTTCATGAACTGATGAAGTGCATAACCGCCATTGCCAGCCAAAACCCACATGGAAAAAAGTTCCTTACACCTTGTTGTTGCTTCCCTCATTCCAGAAAACCACATGGTCATAGTTGAGGAGAGGGGGAGAAAAAATGGCCTTAGCTTCAAACTGAGAAGATGAGGAAAATGCAAGATTTTTGGGGTTGAAAAGTGGTGAAGCTATGGTGGCATTTAAAGAGTGAGGAAAAGCATGCTGAAAAGCTTTTTCCAAAAGTGCATATCTGGTGCCAGAATCTGAGGACTATATATAGTATCTAACAGCAAAGTAGTGATTACATTGATGCTTCTTAATGAGTAGATGGAACAGGCACATGTTTTGGAAAAAAAGAGAAAGGTGAGTGCAGGGAGCACTGCAAAGTGATATAGTTTAGTCTTCCTTTTCAAAGGCCCACATCGGTGAATACAGTGAGAATGTTAGTAAAACCATTTAGACTTTCATTTCAATGATTTAGGTTTTCAAAAACATTATAGAATCCATTATCATATGCTTCAAATTCAATATAAAATTCAATTTAAATCAAATTAAACTAAACTTCTACAATATGGATTTTATAGGTGTTAATGGCTTTTAGTTTTCTAACTATAAATTTTTCTTTCATTGAATATTGACTTTTTTTTTCACCTTTTGTTAAAAAAATTAAAAACCGGTTTTGTCTTGCTCAACTTTAATAAATTAGTTGAAAATTAATTAAATTAAAGTTACATTTAATTTACATAAATTTTATTTAAGAAAAAACAAGTCAAAGTCACACATTAATTCTGTGTAATTACAAAATTAAGATTGGAGTTGTGTTGACTTCTTCAATACGAAATCATAAATGTAAAATAGGACTTATTTTATATAATGTTTCCTAAATCTAGTTATTGGTTATGAAAGTATACCTTAGTAGTAAAAAAAAAAAAAACCATATATTTTCTAATGGCTTAGTACAAAAAGTTTTTATAAACTTTAGTATTAAGGTTAAGTTTGGATTTTCATTTTGGATATTTCAAATTCAGTTTGAAGAGTAAATTTTG
>Ga0209489_106585_pt1 | contig 18478 bp, 9 predicted proteins | sample SiratrowhiteBW_FD_187527 | JGI IMG/M metagenome (GOLD analysis project Ga0209489, IMG submission 187527) | Root nodule microbial communities of legume samples collected from California, USA - Siratro white BW (SPAdes) (version 2) | ecosystem: Host-associated > Plants > Roots > Nodule | place: USA...
TGATATGGTACATTAGTTGTTGGACCGTAAAATATCTATTTTCAAAACTATTATTCAAAACTATAAGTACATTACGAAATAACCCTTTATATTATGAGACAGAATCTTTTAAACAATGAATGTTTTAATGAATTCGGTAATAGGAAAAAAACAATTATATCTGAATTACATTAAAATTATATATTTAAATATAGTAATCCAAAAATACGAACGTATAGGAAAGAAAGTATATTAAAATAAGTTATATCGGAATTTGCGTGTTATGAGGCGAAACATATGGGGTGCATAAAGGAATATTTCTAATCATATGGCTTTTTGGTCCAACTTTAGACGTTTTTCTTAGACAAAAACTTTCTGCCCCCATCAATTTTGATCTGCATTCCATCAATTTTAAGAAAATATAAAAATATTCTTATGGTTTCATTATAAATTCATAGAGAGATATTTAAAAATAAATTCAGAACATAAATTTATGTTTTAAAAAACATTTTTCGAAAATAAATTCTAAAAAATAATTTTCAGAATCTAAAATTTATGTTCAGAAAATATTTTTCAATAAATCAATTTCAAAACACATATTTTAGAACATAAAATTTATGTTCCAAAAAATATATTCTGAAACTTATTTATGAAACGTTCTGAAAAAAAAAATATTTTTTTAAACATAAATTACGTAAAAAATGTTTTTTTTTTTAATTTTCGAAAGCTATTAACATAGAAAGTATTTTATACTTAAAACTGGGCCTAGATTAGTTATTCAAGCCCATTGGGCCAGCCTTTATAAACCAAACAAGGACTTACAAGTTAACCGCCCAGGTCTCTCGTCGCGAGAGATAAATTTTAAACCGTTAGATCTTTTCAACTTTTCAATCAACGGTCGCCTTTTACGTACTTGTCAGATTTTCCCATCACCATTCAATCGCTACCTTAACAACTGTCTCATCCACGCGTTGCGCATCACTGGCTTCAGATTCCAACCTCAGCTTCTCTCGGCTTGGTGTGCGGTGGTCGCCACCAACCAGGGCTGTGATACACCATAACAAATTAAGCATGTAATGATTGATGGAAAAACATTACACGAGAGTTGAAGCAAAATTAAATTCAAGATTTACAGGCCAAGTGTTTATGCGCTCAAATTAAAAAATAAATGGAAATTGCTAAACCTACCTTCGAAGGACCAATATTTCGGTTTTTAGGTTTCTTCTTCTTGCATGAAAGTGGATTTGGACCCTGCAAAGATTAAAAACACCATTATAAAAAAAAAAAAAAAAACTAGAGCATGAATGGAAATCATAAACTGTTAAAAAGTAATATAATATTAAGAATCTTTCCTAGTGATTAACGTAAATAACTACTTTGATCATCAATCTTTTCATAAAACAATTTCACCAAGATTTGCTTTTAACTAATGCCAGCATATTGTTAAATTTTCTACAAACAACCTTAATGCTTGAGAATACTCTGTTTTCCATTGACAATAAATGTGCCATGAAAGTGACATGCCTATTATACATGATCAAGGCACATAATTGAACCCAACGAAATAAGATGAAGTCATCTGGACCGTATGTTTTCTTAGCACTGTGTGATTAGGCTTTTCTTTTTTTAAATTAAAAAAATACAAATAGCATAATGCCATCATGAACCAGATTGAATATGATTCAAATTACAATGTGTCAATACCCAATTTCGTCTGGACAAATAAAAATTATTTTTGTAAATATAAAAATGGAAAAAATAAAATAAAAGAATAAAAATAAGAAATTAAAACTTTTTAACATGTCTCGTTTAGTTTCTTTGATGTTTAGAATAAATAATAAAAAAAAACTTTGACTTTATAAGTAAAGTTTGATTAAATAATAATAATAAGACAAAATGAAATTTGTAAAAAATGATAAAATAACAAAAAATGGGTGTTGGGTCTGTCTTAAAATTAATTGAATAGAAAAATTAAGTAAACCCAACTGAATAGAGAGATGTTTTCTGAAGGCTAATTTACTAATAAAAAAATATGAAATTTGTAAAAAATGATAAAATAACAAAAGATGGGTGTTGGGTCTGTCTTAAAATTAATTGAATAGAAAAATTAAGTAAACCCAACTGAATAGAGAGATGTTTTCTGAAGGCTAATTTACTAATAAAAAAAATTACTGTTTACACCTCCTTATCTGTTAATTGTGCTTGCCACATAAGTCCTAAGGTTTACAGAAACACATTGCCCATTCAAGTCCTTACGTAACTTTAGTACCTTTTAATTCTTTAATTAGTGCCTAACAAATTTTATCTCTCATAATTAAATTTTCATCTTTTTGCCTTCTCACATTTATCACATTTAGTAATCATGCCTTTAACATTTAACTAATAGTCATGCTTTTAACATTTAAGCAAAAGTCATGCTTTTAACATTTAACTAACAAATGTTTTGACATGTTTTAACATTTAAACTCCCATAGCCTTATTTAACTCTCATCTCATGGTCTTCCTATACTCATACAGGGGCTATTCATGTTCAGGAGCTATTCATGTTCAGTGGCTATTCATGTTCAGGGGCTATTCATGTTCACTGACTATTCATTTTTTCTTTTTATTATTATTGTCTTTTTATTTATTCTTCCTGAAATGTAATACAGAGAGGTGGAATAATTGATTCTGAATTAAAAATCATGATAGAGGGAGATGAAGGGATGGACAGACAAAATATAAAGAACTGCTTTTATTTCCAAGGGGAAGGACAGATTTGGAGAGACAGAGAATTCATGTTTAGGGGCTATTCATGTTTAGGGGCTATTCATGTTCACTGACTATTCATTTTTTCTTTTTATTATTATTGTCTTTTTACTTATTCTTCCTGAAATGTAATACAGAGAGGTGGAATAATTGATTCTTAATTAAAAATCATGATAGAGGAAGATGAAGGGATGGACAGACAAAATATAAAGAACTGCTTTTATTTTCAAGTTTTATTTTCAAGGAGAGGACAGATTTGGAAAGACAGAGAATACACAGAAATTCTTAGAGATTTAGAGAGAAAAAGACACTGAAAAAAAAATATATTGAAAAATATTATTGGATTCTGTTGTTGAAAAAAAAATCTAAGAATCCAGTAGAAACCACCAAAAAAACAAAAAAACAAGAAGTGAGTCTTTAAAGGGTTTGTCTTCTTCCTTTAATTTTGTCTTGTTTGTCTTTTTTTTATTTTGTCCAGATTCGTGTTTTCATCTGTATTTGTTGTGTCTTGTTCAACTTCATCTGTATTTGTTGTGTCTTGTTCAACCTGTGCACTGATGAAGTGTCAATGAGTAATTATTTTGCAAGTATTGTTAAATTAATTTTAATGGTCACAATAAATTATTATATCTACGAGATGATTGCTGCTACTGGCATGATCATGTAGGTGCTTGATACGGTTGCGGTTGCTGTTACCGCACCGATCCTGAGATTATCTAATTGCTGCATTTTTTGCACAAACTAATAGGATTCATTTGGCAAATTTGGCTGCTGCTAGTACAGTCAGCAAATTTCAATAACAAAGATATAGTAACATTAGATATTATTAATCCAGAGACAGCCAATAAATACAAAATCCCAATACATAATGCTCATCACCCCATACATAATTCAATAAAAATATTTTTTCATTATTAAAAACAAAACAATTCATTGCATAATCAATATAAATAAAGATTTATTTCGGGGAAAATAACAGGATTATAAAAAATAAACAAAGCTTTATTTATTTTATTCCAAAAGACCCATATGGTAACCAAAATTGAACTTAGGAAATAGATAAAGCACGAGCTTAAATTATAACCTTAGCTCTCTTTCTCTTGAACTGAGGTTTATCCTTGATTTCCATCCGATTCCTTGCAGCAATACTCTTTCTCTTTTTTACTGCCTGAACATTTATGGTCTGATCTCCTGAATCCACATTTTCCACTATTTCAGTAATGGAATTGTTAGCTTCCTCATCATCAGTCATATGCAACCGTCTTTCTTCAGAAGTTAAGTTTTGACATATTGCCGTTGATATGCAGATGGGGATTCAAGAAAAAGAGCATTTCTGAGACCATATATGAGAGGCACACCAGGTACCTGATACAAGCATATTAAAAGCAATAGTATGTCAGTATGTACAATTCTACACATTTGGCAGCATAAAAGGTTTTCAGATAAAAGGTTTGCAAAGGTTTCAAAGATACAGGCTACAAATAACCTAATATCAAACAAATGTATTCAAAGTCCAATAGGAGAGATTATTATCGCTGGATATCATTCAAAAAGTAGTTCTAACAGTTATACAGATTTTGCTGTGATTACAAAGAAAATACTAAAAAGAAAAACATATCTATCCATTGGAATCAACTTTTCAAACAAATAATATATGATGCAAACCTGCAACTCTTTCTTTCCGGAGCTCAGTGTCCTGACTAGCAACAACCTCCTTGATGCAAGCAACTGCACTCACGCATTTATCATGCTCACATCTGCAAATTGGTTGGAGTAAATATCAAATTAATGACCATTTCCACAAAAATACCAGCATCATATATCTTAAAACCCAGATACACAAACAATAGTGATCATGACTTGTCCACTAATAGAGTATCAGATGCTGATTATTACAGCCTAAGAACAAAACACTAATAGTCATCCTGACCAGTTTACTACGAATTAAAAATATATAAAAATACAACAGTCAAAGAGTTTAATTAATAATAAGCTAAGTATTCTTCTGTATTTAAATTTTCATATTTAAATTTTCATAAAAGAACCGCATCAGTTATTTGTCTTGTGTACTCAAGTTGGGTAATTAGTTCGACACACCTGCACTTTTACATAAATTTTTGGTACAGAGCAGTGAGCTGGCTCATTTGGCTCACAATTTCGATGGTTAGAGATAGACAGTAAAGACGCAGTCCCTTTCTGTCTGCTAAAATAATAGGATTTTAGAGGGAAGGGTGACCAATTGGTTGTAGGCTCAAATCCAAACACAACCTCTTTACATATGCAAGGGAAAGGTTGCCTATAGTTACCCTCTGACATTAGGGTACTTTAGTTAGTTAATTAGGTATGTAAGGAGGGGGTAAAGACGAAATACTATGAAACTGATATTAACTTAAATGATGTGATATATTCCATGCAATGATGATATGCCCATTAGTCCTAGAACACTAAAGGAAACAAATCATGAAATACATAAATATGATCACCAATTCTAAGAGAAATGGGAAAATAGGAAACCAATTCTAAAGGATAACAAGTGTCTAATGTAATATTTCAATACAGAATCAAATAATAATTTAAGTAGTCGAGTTAAATTACATCTCTGTTTAGTGATCCTTTTACAAAACAAGCAAAAGTCCAAAAATGGTTCCTGTTATTTGGATTCGGTTATCGTTCATTGTGCATGAAATATATTCATTGAAACAGTAAGCAAATAAAACCATCCATCTCACATCATAAGTGCTCGAGCAGGGAGGTAATTACCTAGCAACTATAAGTTGATGTGCCGCCCCAGACTCTCAGAATATGAACTACCAAGTCGCTTCAACTCAGCAACAAGAATACACCTGCATCATCTCCATAAAAACACAAAACCAAAAAAAATAACAATTTATAGTTCATAGCAAGTAGAAATAAATCTAGTTTAAACACACATAAAGGGAGAGGGACCTGGTAGTGTAGAGTTTGACAGTAGCACTGAGGATATTGCCAAGTGCGGTGTCAGCAGGGGTTATTCGATTCACAAGAAGGTGATGCACAAATGTCCCATCGCATAAAACCTTGAAAGGCTTCCGAAAACCAAAGCAAGCAGTAAAAAACGTCAACGTTTTTCTATGTCTCTTCTGCCTTTTCACCTTCATCTGCAACAACACAATCTAATCACGTTGTAGAAACGGGAATAACCTCGATATTTAATCGGTATTAGAGCATTAGTTTAGCTTGTATTCTTATCCGACCTGAGAGGAGATCGTTCTCGGTGATTTTGACGATAACTGAGTTGAAGACGTTAAACCGAATAGGGATCTATCTGCAAAATATTCAGAAGACTCTCTCCACAAGTCAGTAAGAATACAAAAAGTGTTTTTATGTTTTTGAGTATATGATTAAGAGAATATGAGATAGATAATAAATAATACTTCCTGTAGATCTAGATCATATTTAAAGGACTTTGTCATTTAAAACGATATATTTGATATATTTACTCGTAATAATTTTGTTTGTTTAGAATCACCAATTACTATTCTATAGCCTATTAGGTCAATTAAAATTAATAAAAATAAATCATAATTAATCAAAATAAATAATATTAACTCGTAATTAATAGTGAACTAAGTTGTAAAAGATTCAAAACAGATTCGGTTAAATCTGACCTTATTACCCGGTAGGTACTGCTTGAATGAACGAAAGAAACAAAGAAAAAATCAAAAAATCAAATTTGTGAGGGCGAGATTAATGTGCATATAAACGAATCTCTGAACAAATTGGCTTGTGGGATTAGGTAAAAAGTGCGAAGAACCAAGTTCTATGGAAAAAATATGAATTTGGGAGAGAATAAAAGAGGAAGAGGTGTTGCCGTTAGGTTATAATGGGACACTGAGAATAAAAGAGAATAAAATCCGGTTTGTTATTGGGTCAGCCCAACTTAATTATATAAATATATGTTAATTTTTTAATTAATTAATTAATTAGCATTCCCTCTTTTTTTTATATTTTTTTAAGAGTAATGATTGATATGGAAGAATTTATGAGTAGTTAAAATTTGATTTCTTGGTTGATATTAATGAGATATTCACATAATCTTGCTAAATAAAGTAATCAGTTATTCTTAGAACGCAAACGGTGTTTGTGTGCCTCGGTTAGTTGTTCGTCGTGAATGTCAAAAACGGGCTTCGGTAGGTCAACTCCGTTCTCTTTGCACCACTCTGAGATCATGTGTTGGAGCAAGAAATTTGGAGCGAGAATACTGTGAGAGAGGACTTGTTGGGTCTCAGGGCAAAGTCCGTTCACCTCATTCAGCCACTTCTGGATGAACGGACGATCAAAAGTCTGCATTCAACATTACAGAAAATCAAATGAAAGTTCAAGAAGAACAATTAATGCTCACTTTTAAATTCTCAACCCTTCTTTAACACCTTTCTTTTTATTAGATGATATCTGGTGTATTTATATGTTTCTCCCTTTCTTTCTAGTATATGAAATAGGTTCTTGATACGTGACAATGAAAAAAAGATGGAATCTTGATGACGAAAGAAAGAAAACCTGTCCAGTGGTCAAGATAACAGGATCTGTCATCAAGTGACCAGAGAGAGGGCATCGAAAGTGTGGAGGAACGGGTGCATGATCCAAGTTGGTTGAGCGAGGAGTGGTGCACTTCAAATCATTGAGGGCAGAAAGAGCATGAATAGCCTTGTCCGCAGCGTGAACTGTGTAATCATCACTGTCCACGATACTCTCGATCAATTCCTGCAGATACTTGCTCCTCCTCCGCGACGGCCATTGCAGAACAAGATTGAGAATTTGCCAGAAAGAATGTGAGTGAGTGAATGAAGTTTGACGAATGTGAGTGGACTGAAGAAGAGAAGTCCTTTTATAGGCACCCATCTCACTCCAAACACCCGCCATGCAATTTCCACTGTAGTGTACAATTTTACAATCTGAGCTTTAAAAATTATAATCACTTTTAATTAAATATAACTGTATAATTTATTATATATTCACTTTTTTAATTATTGTATAACAACTTTAAGTTCCCAATTAATTGTATATTCATTCGAAATATTTACTATAAATTAAAATAAATTCTTTATTTAACCAAAACAAGTATTTTCTTAAATCACAGGCATTGAATATTATTTAATTGGTGGAACACAGTATAAAAAAAAGTAGTTCTTGTGATATGAAAAATAAAATTAAATGTAATTTTTTTATTATTTTATGTTTAGTTTAGATATAAAATGGGAAAAAAAATATATTTGTATGTTCTTCTCTATCATGAACTCTATATATAAGATATTGATTATATTCATTATGATAGATTTTGAATAATGAATAAAAAATTTTGAAAAAAAGTCTTGAACGTGTCATATCTTTTAAGTGGTATTTCTTGTTTTATCTTAGAGTGATGTTTTTCGTTTTATCTTAGAGTGCAAACTTTTGAAGACTATATTTATCCAAAAATTGGTTAAGAAACCATTTAAGAACTTAGAGTATAAATTTTTGAAGACCACATTCATCCAAAAATTTGTTAAGAAACCATCCAAGAATTTTTCTCTGAAGCTTGAACAACCTTACAACCCGAAACATTCATCCAAAAATTTGTTAAGAAACCATCCAAGAATTTTTCTCTGAAGCTTGAACAACCTTACAACCCGAAGTCATTTTCCATTGTTATAGATATTTCTAACTTTTGTTTTACACCTCTAGCTTGAAAATTCTTTATCACTTATAAAATTCGTTATTTAACTTAATTTGGTGATATGCATTTCATGATTTTAAAAGTAATTTTAATGTATTCTAAAAAAAGTTTAATCTTGGATTTCACACTTTTTTTTACATATATATTTACTGAAAATAATTACATCATATATTATAAATTATCTACATATAATCTATGTTATTATTTATTTTTCATCTATATATTGTACACTCTAATTATATTATATATATACATCATATTTAAGTCGTTTTTTTTATAATTATTACAATTTTTAAAGTACATGAAATACTTTTAAACAATTATATCTACTTATATATAATTATTTAAAAATATGTATTATATATAGGACATATTTGTGTGTTTAGAAACTTATATTTCACGAAAAGATTATTAATACTATTTTAATAAATTTATAAATCCAATACATGTTATGTCCTAGATTCTACTTATTTCTTTAATAAAAATATTTATACATATGAGTATGTGCATATTTGAAAGTATGTGAACATTATTACAGTTTTTTAATCTGAAAATTACGTCTTAAATTTAAAATTTGAAGTTTCAATCATATTGTTGATAATTATTGACCAATTTTCGAGATGCATAATGGAACTATCCTGGTCATAATAAATAAATTGTAAAAGTACTTTGTGGAAAATAAATCATATAAGGAAACAAAACTTGATCTGAAGATGTTTATACTCAAAACAATTATTTTCACTTTTGAAGTTCAATTTTCAACCTTTTAATTATTTATTTTACTACAATTATTAATAAATTCAAGATCAATACTAAAAATATGTTGAAATCTATTTGTTTAATAAATTCTAATTATTCACTTATAAAGACTAAATTTATTGTTTTATCTTTTGAGTACAATATTTAATTAGATTGCATTGGATTGATGAAGGATTAAATGAAGGAGTTTTGGATTATAAACAAAGGGTCATATAGCAGTAAATTTAATTTAAGTTTAAATGAGTTATTTTAGGTTAAGATTTGGAGAAATTTTAAATTTTATTTTGATACATTTTTATTAATTTTTCATAGGATTTAGTGTAGTCATATGTAGTAAAATTTTTGTATTTTCATTTCATGTAATTAATTAGTCATCTAAAATTATGCCAAAATTCTTCTGTTGGATTAAATTAGGAGGCTTATAGGCTAATAAGGAGTCATGTAAGCTTTTAGAAACTAACAAACTAACAAAAGTCTATTTAAGTCAGTAATAAACATGTAAACAGGGGATTGAATTTGAAATATGATTTTTTATTCTGAAATTTTTAGAAGTGAGAGTTTCTCTCTTGAGTTCTTCATTTGACTTTCAAACTTATTAAGGGCTGATCTACCTTGATGCGTTTCTTCATACTTTAGGGTCTTTGTTGTGTTCTACAATGGAAGGATTATGAGTAGATCATCCTAAACATGTGATGTGATTTATAAAATAAAAATTAATGCAATTTTTTCCTTCTATTTTTCTATGTTTAGTTTAAAGTTAGGGAAGGAGTGAGTTGATCTATTCCTCTTCCACCATGAATTCTATGTAAAGACACCTATCGTAATTTTTTTGACAAATTTGGTATGATGAATAAATTTTTTTAAAAATCTTGAGTGTGTCATATCTCAAGTGGTGTTTCTCCTTTGCTTATCTTAAAATGACACTTCATAGGTTATCTCTTGGTGGCGCATCATCAAAGGAAAGTGCAGGAGTTTCTCTCTTGGGATTTCTTATCTTATGACCTAGGTCACAAGTGGTGATTCATACTCTTGCTTATCAAATGGATTTGAGTGGCGCAAGGTTCTTTCCAATTCCTAACATTGATTCTTATCTTGTAGGCTAGGTCACAAGTGGTGAATCACCATATTTCTTTTTCATGAATTTAGGTGGTGCAAGGTGTTGTTCTAATTCCAAACATTATTTTTGTTTCTTGCATTTTCTTTAATTGTTTTTGTTTCTGAGTTTTTTTGCAAACTTTTGAAGATCACATTCATCCAATAATTCATCAACAAACCATCCAAGAATTGATCCAAGAGCTCTTCTTTGAAGCTTCAGTGGAAGGATCCTACAACCTAAGCCTCTCCTTGATTAGCATAGATGTTTCCGACTTCTGTTTTGCACCTCCAGCTTGGAGATTTCGTATCAGATGGTATCAGAGCTCTGATACACTCAAAACTTTTTTATGTTATTCAGGGAGCGGTTCAGCCATTTTATCGAACACGTGGAGGACACTTGGATTTTTGGAGATTAGCTCAACTAAAATTCCGAACCATTTTTCTTGAAGAAGGGAAGGATGATGTGATTTGAAAAATAAAAATAAATTTAATTTTTCCTTTTAGTTTTCTATGTTTAGTTTAGACCTAGGGAATGAAAGAGGTTTTTCTATTCCTCTTCCACCATGAATTCTGTATAAAGACACTTATTGCACTCATTTTGATAGATTTGTAAAGATGAATACAAATTTTTAAAAATCTTGAGTGTGTCATATATCAAGTGGTGTTTCTCCTTTCCTTATCCCAAAGTGACACTTTATAACTTATCTCTTGGTGACATATCAGAATTCATCAAAAGGAAGTGCAGAGTTTCTCTCTTGGGGTTTCTTTTCTTGTGAGCTAGGTCACAAGTGACGATTCATCATCTTGTCTATCTCATAAATTTGAGTGCGCAAGGTTCTTCCTAATTCCTAATTCTTATCTTGTGGTTTAGGTCTGTCAACACCCGATTTTGTCCGAGTAATCTTTTAAATTAAAATAAAATAAAGAAATTAAAAAAATGAAAAATGAATAAATAAATTTTTTTGAATTTTTCCATTACAAAAAATAATTAATAATAAAAAACGAAAATAATGAAAAATAAATAAATAAAAAATATATATAAATTGAAACAACAGAACCTAAAAAAATAATAATAAATAATAACAAGAAAAGAAAACTGTTTTCAAACTCTTTCCTTCATTTGCACCAAAAAAAATAAAGATAATAATAAAAAAAATAATCAGTAAATCTCACTCAATCTTAAATTCTCACAAAAAAAAGATAATAATAAGAAAAGAACCAGTCAATCTCACTAAATCTTAACTTCCCACAAAAAAATAAAGATAATGATAAAAGAAAAGAATCAGTCAATCTCAGTCAATCTCACTCAATCTTAACTTTTCACAAAAAAAAATAAAGATAATAATAATAATAAAAGAGAATCCGTGAATCCACCCATGTTCTCCATTTCACAATAATAAAAAATAAAATATGACCGTTCTCAAAACTGTTTCATCTCACGTTCATCTACACTTCATCTTGAATAATAAAAAAGAAAGAAAAGGAGAGGGTCAATCTTTCAAAACTGCTCTGAACCACCTTCACATTTGGAAAATAATAATAATGAAAAGGAAAAAAGAGAGATATTAAGGAAAATAATAATAATAATAATGAAAAGGAAAAAAGAGAGATATTAAGGAAAATAATAATAATAATAATATCTTGTCTTACTATCCACAAACAGAGGAGCAGGGAACTTTTGAAAAGGAGACAATCATTTTTGAAGAACACACACAGGTATGATTTGTAAGATTTAGATTTTCATATGAATCTTGAAGTTTGAAATTTATAAATCCTGTGTTTTTATCTTCTTGTGATGTTTTTTTTATTTCTTCATCATTTCACTTTCATATAAAGATAAAAAAATAAATAAAAGAGGTCCTTTTGCTCTTTATGGCATTTTTTTTTTCTTATTTCTTAAATAATAATAAAAATTCATCATATACCATCTTCCATACATTATTCTCAGTATTTTGTGCTCCCAAAACAACTCCAAAACAGCCCCAAAACGACTTCCGCCGACACCGTCATTTTTTTCGCGCCACCAACAGCCATCATTTACCTCCAAAAATAGCCGCCATGTAGTCCCTTTAATCCCATCAAGATGCACCAAAAACAACAGTCAAACAATACCCAAAACAACACCATTTTTCCCCAAAAATAGCACCAATTTTATCTCCAAAATGACATCACTTTACCTTCAAAACAATACCGAAATAATCATGAAAACGTCACAAAAATGGTGCAAAAAACGCCCCGTCGACGCCATCGCGACGGCGGCCACCGCCGTCGCGCCACCTCCTTCGACGACGTTCATCGTCGTCGCCTACCGCCGCCGCCTCCACCTTCGCCAGCCACGCTCTCCCTGCTTCGAAACAACACCTGCATTGCCTCCACTATGCCATGTGTATTCCAAACCCTAGATGGGTTCCTGATTAGTGGGGTTGCTCTCTGCACCCCACATGTTTGAGCCTGCACCCACACTCTCCACAATCCCTAAAATGCTCCTAACCATAAGTTGGGTTTTGGTTAGTGGAGATACTTCCTGCACTCCCATTAATTAAGTTCTGCACCCATACTGCTCTCAATTATCAAAATGCCCTTAACCCAAGTTGAGTTTCTGATTCGTGGGGTTACTTCCTGCACCCCCATTAATTAAGTTCTGCTCCCATACACCTCTCAATAACCAAAATGCCCTTAACTCAAGTTGAGTTTCTGCTTGGTGGGGTTACTTCCGGCACCCCCATTAATTAAGTTCTGCACCCATACTCCTCTCAATTACCAAAATGCCCTTAACCCAAGTTGAGTTTCTGATTGGTGGGATTACTTCCTGCACCTCCATTAATTAGGATCTGTACCCACACTTTTCTGAATTCCAAAACTGCCCCCATAAATACCCAAAAAGTCACCATGCACTACTTAAAACTCACACATTTAAGCTTTACATTGCTACGAATTCATTCAGTCACGTTCCATTTTTTCGCATGCATGATCCCGCTAAAACTAAAGTGTCAATTATATGTTGTATATAATTGTTGCATGTTATTTTTCAACACCGAATTTGGTATATACCTCAATTCTCAAAGCCCAGGCTTTAAACCTGGCACCGTTTCTCAAATCCCAGGCTTTAACCCTGGCACCATTCTCAAAGCCCAGGCCTTAAACCTGACACTGTTTCTCAAAGCCCAAGCTTTAAAGCTGGCACTGTTACTCAAACCCAGGCTTTAAACCTGGCACTGCTATCCAAAACCCAGGATTTAAACCTGGCATTGACGTCATTCACTTACCCTATTTTCAAACACAAGCTTCCAAAAGTTTTAAAAAATATCAATACAATCAACAATCTTATCAACAAACCTGATTCTCTATCCTTGATAGAGATACGTAGGAGCGAGGCCAAATCCTTGTCGGACCCCTTAAAAAAAAATATTTTTTGTTTGTTATTATTTGCATTTTATTTCTTTTTTTGGGAAAAATAAATATTTCAGAAAATCACACTCTTTTACTCATTTAATTAAAGGTACCGCCGTAGGGCGGGCGTTGTGGGGTGGTAGTACCTTCCCCACACATAATTGACTCCCGGACTCTAAATCCGGTTTTGCAAACTTGTCTTATCTTATTTTTGATTTTCCATAGTTTTTCCTAATAAACTATGGTGACGACTCCTCTGTTTTATTAAAATTAAAATTATATTTTGTTCGTCGTCTCCGTAGTGGCAAATCACCATCTTGCTTATCTAATAATTTGGGTGGCACAAGGTGTTGTTCTAACTACTAGCATTATCTTTGTTTCTTGCATTATCTTTAATTATTTTTGTTTTCAAGTTTTCCGCAAAATTTTGAAGATCATGTTCATCCAAGAATTCATTGAAGAGCTCTTCTTTGAAGCTTGAGTGGAACGATCCTACAACCCAAGCCTTCCCTCCATTACCATATATGCTTCCGACTTTTGTTTTGCACCTCCGACTTAAGGATTTTGTATAAACCTGAATACTTAGGAATCTTGGGACATTCAAATACTCTTTGTTGAGTTCCACTTCTCCAGATGTACACCACAATCAAGAAGCCAATTACAATTGACTTACGATTAATCCATCATAGGAAGTAAAATAAAACACTTAAGAAAAAATCATGCTAACATCATATAAGCGAGTTTTTTTTTTTTTTTTTTCAAATGAATATTCAATCTCTTCAACTAAGTCATCTCCAATAAGGAACTAATGCGGTGAGAGTTCAATTCAAGTCTATATTATTCATAATTGATGAATGAATCTATAACTATTAAACCAGAGCAACTTTTCTGTCATGTTACGATTATTATTATACTCATTATTACAATAATAATAATAATAATAATAATAATAATAATAATTATTATTATTATTATTATTCTTATTATTCATTAATATTATTATTATTAATATTATTATTATAAATATTATTATTCTTATTACTCTTATTACTATATTTTTATTATTATTATGATATTAATATTTCAATTATTATTATTAATAATTTATTATTATTATTTTAATTATTATTATATTTATTATTATTATTATTATTAGTATTAGTATTATTAGTATTAGTATTATTAGTATTAGTATTATTAGTATTATTAGATTGGTGGTCAATTTACCAAGGATTTTACCGATAGATTTAATCTGTTAGTAAATTGGCGGTTAATTTATTGACGAATAATTTCACGATAATTTTGTTTGTCATTAAATCCATTGATAATTAGGTAAATTCCTCGATAAATTTATCACCAAAATTTTTGTCGCTAAAATCTGTCAGTAATAAAATTTTATCAAGAAAAGTTTATTCGTCAATAATATTTTGTCGGTAATAACAATTTTTCTTATAGTGGTACTCATAGCAAAATATTTACAAATCACATCTAAATGGCTTTTTTTTTTATATATTTTTAAGATAAACAATGGATGTACTTATTGCATAGAATAAAGCAACATTACTAAATAACTAAATGACAGTAAAATAAAAATTATATTTTGAAAATTTTATTGTCTTAGTTTAATTTTGATTAAAATTAGTAAATTTCAGCTAGGTTTTTTAATTATTAACTGTAATAATGTATTTATTAAGTAACTTTTGGACAATTTATTAAATAACTTTTTTTTATATTTTGATAGTATTGCATTTTTTTTTATTTCACTTTTTTATGCTTTTGTTGTAAATACATGCTTTATTTATACACAAAAGAAGAGTATTTAATTCATCAAAGACATTACACCATAGCCTCTCTCACATTTATTTTTTCTCAAATTCACTGTGTGACTAAAATTCATTAAAAATCTATAAATTGTTTCGGATTGCATGTCTAAATAATAACAAAATTGACAAAAGGTTCCACAAAGAGAATGTTAGCAAGACCATGCTAGCATTCCCCTAAATAGATGAAAAAATGAGTAATGTGAGGCTGCTGTAAAATATTTTGAAAGCGAAGTTTTGAAGTATTTATTTATTTATTTTTAAATTAGAATAATTATACCAAATTTATAAAAGTAAACTAAATATTAGCACTTTAAGTTTGTAATAATATAACATTTATTTATTTTGAAAATTTATTGGACTATAACGATATTATTTTTAAATTAAAATTTTACCCTCACTTTAAAAATCATTAAGTTATAAAATATTATTTGAAATTTTAAAAAATTGCATCTCCTATTTTTCAAATATTATGTCTAGGAACAAATAGGTTATCTATTTGAGGTATTATTTATTTTAATCTACGAGAATTATATTAAAATTCTTTTTTACTAAAAGGTTGCTATAAATATTATTATAGATTTTGATTTTTAGAGTGATTTAGTATTAAGAAGAAGATGAGTTTGGTCATCTTTCCTGTGTTAATATTTTAATTTTAAATAGTTATGCCAAAATATAACTTAAATATATTATAAATTAATTATTATCAATAAATAAATTAATAATCATATAAGAAATACAATTTAACAACTTGTTTATATACTATTATATATTTAAGATATTATAACTCATAACAAATATATAAAATAATAATTAATATAATTATTCATATTTTTAAATTTATAAATAAGGTATAAAAAGTGTATAATACCTCTAATATAGGAAGATTCTATTTTTTGTTATGGGGATGAGATATTATATTCTTAAGTAAAAGGAATATTAATTATAACTTTTAGTACAATAGTAAGCATGTGATCTAATAATTTATATTTAAAATTAGGGTCATAAATTTGATTCTTAAAAATAACTATTTTTTAAATGAATTAACAAATTAGTCTCTCAGGCTTTATCTTGTCGTTAATTTGACCTAACACAATCAATTTTTTATAAGAATATTTAGTTTTGGTACCCATTATACATTTTTTATAAGATTTTCTCTTATATGAATAAAATAGTCTTCACACTTTTCTAAATCATTTCTTCACACTTTTCTAAATCATTTATTATTGTAAATATTTAATTTATATTAATTACACGAATAATTTTCTATATGAGCATTAATCATGATCCTCTGGTTGAAGCTCTAGTGATTTTTTTTTTTATATTAGCGTATATACCATATGTTATTTCCACAATATTTGGATCTCTAATGCAATTTTATATATAAGTGTATCTTCCATACCTATGTGGAAGAAGCCACATGCTTGTGGTTGAACGTTCCATGTAATCTTTTACATGAGTATGACTCTCATATCGACCTCAACCTTGTTGTCGAACCTCTAATGCAATCTTATATAAGAACACCTATCTCATAACCACTTGAATTTAGACATACCCTTGTGGTCTAACCTTTAATATAATTTTCTCTATCATCTTGAATCCATATTAATTTGGCCAAACTTTTGGTGTATTTTTTTACATAAGTATGTCTCTCACACCCATTTGAACACAATCACACATATACGATCAAACCTCTGGTGTAAATTTGATGAGTGTATCTCTTACATTTATGTGATTATAATTACATCCCTATGGTTGAATATATATATTATAATTTTCTATATTAGTTAATCTCTCACACCCTCGTGATGCAACCACACCCTCACCCTTTAGTGTATGTTCATTGAATTGAATAACTTACCTTTTAGTGAATGTTCATTGGATTGGATAACTTAGCGATCCAATCCAATCCAACAAGATTGAATTGAGTTGTGAGTTTTGTTTGTAATTGAGTCAAACTCATCAAACCCAATCTTGAACCAATTGAGTGACAAATTATATATATTAACCATTATACTCAAATGAACTCAATCAAAATTATTAGATAGTAATAATATTAATAATATCAATATAATTATTATTTTAATTTAATTTATTTTTTAGGTCATCATTACATCCAATTAATTAGGAGATAATATCTCTTCATCTTATCTTACTAATATTATATTTTTTTAAACAATGATTACATTACACATTAAATATAATCTTATACTCTCTTTTTTTTCTTATCTATTGGAATTTTTTTTAAAGAATTTCTTTTAATAACTAAATACATAATATATATATATATATATATATATATATATATATATATATATATTAATGATTTTTTATTTCATTTTTTATTAGTTTATTATTTTCTTTTTTTAAATAATCATAATTAATATAATTTTTAATATTCATAAATATATCATATTTATAGTATTCATAATTAATATATATTATTCTTATCATTATTTTTATTATTATTTATTTTTATTTTATTTAGTCACAATATTTTTTAGAAACTATTTGTTTTGTTTTCGAAGACTATATAATACAAAATATCTTTAAAACGAGGATTTAATAAGATGAATTAAAGATTTTTTTAATTCTTATTTTAAAGATAGAAATAAAATGTATTAATATAGTTATTTAAAAATAGAGATATTATTATAACATCTTTGACTCAACTACATTATTATAATATCTTTAGTTCAATTCTGCACTTTGAACATATTTAGCTCACCTATGTAAATATAAGATTTTTAATTACAATTTGAAAATGTATATTTTGACTTTATGTCTTGAACAATTATTTATATTAAAATCATAATTAATTTAAAGAATAAGTGACAATTATTTGAGAATAAAAAAACTCAAAATAACTTATATATTGCCATCACTATGAGAATTACTTAAAAATGAATTACAATTATTACATGATATAATCATTCAAAAATAAATGATAATTAAGTAGAAAGTGACTTACAGATGTAATTACTCAAAAATAATG
>Ga0209489_106586_pt1 | contig 18477 bp, 5 predicted proteins | sample SiratrowhiteBW_FD_187527 | JGI IMG/M metagenome (GOLD analysis project Ga0209489, IMG submission 187527) | Root nodule microbial communities of legume samples collected from California, USA - Siratro white BW (SPAdes) (version 2) | ecosystem: Host-associated > Plants > Roots > Nodule | place: USA...
ATATATATATATATATATATATATATATATGTGTGTGTGTGGAGGGGGAGGAGGCGAGGGTTGGCTTTAATAATAATAACTAATCGTGGTTATTTTTTATGTAGTGGATTACTGGTCTCCCATGTTTATCTGTAGTAATGCTTGAATTAAATAAAAATTCATTAGACTCATGTCACTTATAATCCATCTACATGTCACTTCTAATCCATTTATGTTGGACACGCATAGTATTTATTTACACTTTCTTTTACTAAAGACACCCACCTCCTCTAGCCCAGTAAGCCCTCGATCTTCAGCTTAACAGGCAAAAAGATTTTAAAATACTCTCGGCCTTATTTAATTTCTATGTGTTGACTTGTTATGTCTTTTGACTTTGTTTTTTTGTAAGCATGTCACTCGGTTGCCATTGTTTAGTGACATGCCTTTCGGCTGTCATTGTTTAACAACATGTCTTTCGGCTGCCTTTGTTTATCGACATGCCTTTCAGCTGCTTTTCTTTAGTGACACACCTTTTGACTGCCTTTGTTTAACGATACTCCTTTTGATTGTCTTTGTTTAGTGACACATCTTTCGACTACCTTTGTTTAGCGACATGCCTTTCGACTGTCTTTGTTTATCAACACGCCTTTCGGCTGACTTTGTTGAACGACATGCCTTCGGGTTGCCATTACTTAGCGGCACGCCTTATGGTTGTGCCTTTGTTTAGCTACATGCCTTTCCGCAGCCTTTGTTTAGCAACACGTCTTTGGGCTTGTCATTTTTTAACGACACGCCTTTCAATTGCCTTTGTTTAATGACACGTAATTCAGATTTTGTAAAATAACAACTTTATCATATTCATAATCACATAAATATTAAAGGACACATATATTACATTAAAAATCATTTTTTAACTTCACATGTATATTATTAACGGATAAGTGCGACCTCAATAAAAATTCTCGACAAAAATTAATTAAAAAACTTGAGAAAAAATAATGTCGCCCTTTATAAAAGAGATCATCAATTAAAATGTAATTTTAAAAAAGTCTATATGTGATACGGTGCATTGCTAACGACTTCTTTTTTACAATATGGTTCGCTCCACTTTGGTGCTAATGTGTTATTTCTTGGGTTTCAAACTCATACTACAATGACAACGGTGGTAGGAGAAACCCTTAGTGGTGAGGCAACAAGGGAGAATGAGGTGTCAAAGAAGTGATAATTTTATGAAAATTTAATTTTATATGTTATAGAGATAGGAAAAATTTAACCTAATTTCAAGTGGCCGTCAATTTGTTTTATTCATTGAGGTTTTTAATCATTCTCTAAATTAGTCAAAATAAAAGTTATATTCATTATATTCATTATTAAAATTTATATTATTTTATAATATCATCGTCATTCAAAACAACCACAACCACATTCCAGTACCAAATATTAAGTGATTATAACTTAAAAATAAATACCCGATATTCAAATATTAGTTATTTAATTTCATCTCTTAATTATTATTCGTGATATTATATATATATATATATAAACTTGATTTTAATAATAATAACTAATTATAATTACATTGAACTACTCACCCATATTTTTATGCAATAAAACTTGAATTACATAAAAAAAAATTATTAAACTTATGTCACTATGCCTATTTAGATGAAAGACACGTAATCTCTATTTCCACTATCTTTTATTAAAAATACATTTAATTCAAAAGAAGACAGTATTATATATAACTTAAAAGTTAAAATAATATTTTTTTCATATATCTTTTTAATATCTGATTTATCTTCAATTTAAGTATAACCGCAAAATATGATAAGTTGGTAAATAATATCACAACTTATCATCATCAAAAAATTGATACACTCTTTTCCCATATTGATAAAAAATTCAGCTTTGTTAATAATTAATTTTGATGGATAAAACTGACTAATAATCTTTAGGAGAGATTTCTTTCCTAGTTACATTTTATTTATGGACAAGATTTATTTTTGCATACTATCTATAACAATATATAAAAAGAAATTTACCTCTTTTTGTGTATATAATTTCTTATAATTTTATCTTTTAAATAACTACTTTTCTTAAATTCAAATAATCAATCATAATAAAAACCATCACACAATAAAAATTTAACCACAATAAAATCAAAGCAATTATTTATTTTATAATTACTTTGATAAAAATCTTTTCATAATTAAAAAATATATTTTTATTTCTATAATTTTTGAAAAAGTATCAGTTATATATAAAATAATTTATCCTTTAACATATATAATCATTTAATAAATAAAAACTAACTTATTAACAGCTACTAATAATAATTTACCCTTTTCGTAATTAATTAAAAATAGAAAAATAATATTTTCAAAATAACGATTATATATATATATATATATATATATATATATATATATATATATATATATATAAAATAAACTATCCTTCAATATATATAATAAGTTACCTTTAATATATAATTTACCTTTTAATAAATAAAATGTAGATATCTAGGTTAATACAATTTATTAAATTGTAATATATTTTATTTTCTATTCAAATTATTATTTTTAAATATTTTCTATATTTATCAGATAAAAACAAATATTATTACTTATTTAATAAAATAAATCATAGAGTAACTTCTGTATTTTAAAATATCTACATAATTTTTTTAAATAACAGTTATATATATATATATATATATATGTTTTCATAGTATGATTTTAAATATTCTTATCATTATAATAATAATATGTAGCATAGAAAATCGCAAATAACAGCAAATGGTTATGAGACACCTCATGATTGGAAACTGTGAAGATAGGCCCAGCAAAAAAATTTCAAAATTGGTCAAATAGTGTGTTTAAATTTATGGAACGTATAAATGAGATAGCAGAAACTCCAATATCACGAAACACAAGGCCTAATGGAAAATCAAAATCCGGAGAAATGGTATCGCCATCATCGCAGGGTTAGTTTCGGCATTGGAGAAAACATTAAGATCTCTTCTATCTCTTTCTCTTTCCCTTGACCTCAAATCCCAAATTATTCACTCTTACCCTTTTTTTCTCCAAACCCTAACTTTCCCTTTTCAATCCAATCCTCACATTCAAACTCCCCCGTTTGCATGTGCAATCCGCACACTTTATCGGATCTTGCATAATTTTCGGGTATTATTGGGCCTTTTCTGCAGCCAATAGGTTCAATCAATGGCGAAGGGCACCGATTCCGACGAGTTCGTGTTGCTTTCTAGGGTACGGACGGGTCTGAAGAGGGAGTTCGCGTTCGCAATGAAGGCCCAATCTGAGATCTGCGGCGCTTCTCTGGGCCGAACGCGGGCCAGCAAGAACCGGCCCGAGCCTCCTGTTCAGACCGCATCATCCCGGAAACGGTCGAGGAAGACCGTGGAGCCGAAGACGTCGGAGGACGTCTTGAGCGAGGAGGAGGCGAAGAGTGACGTGGTGGATCTTCAGAGCGACGATGAACCGAAGAATAATCACGCGGGAGAATCAGAGTCTGCGGCAATGTTGGTTTGTGAAGAGGAAACGAAGAGTGATGTGGCCATGGAAAATATTATCAGCGAAGAGGAGCCGAAGGTGTTGGAAACTGTTATAAGCGAGGAGGAGCCGAAGGTTTTGGAAACTGTAATTAGCGAGGAGGAACCGAAGGCGTTGGAAGTTGTGATGGGCGAAGAGGAGCCGAAGGTTTTGGATAGTGTTGTCAACGAGGAGGAGCCTGTTGCGGCTGAGATGTTGAAGGAAGAGGTTGTGGATGAGACGGCGCAACCTGTTAGCGAAATTAACGAGGAATCGGAGAAGGGTGTTTCAGGAGATAAGGTTCCTAGTGGGGAAACCCTTGTTTTGGAGAATGAGGACGATAAGGGGAAGAAGAAGAGGAGAATGAAGAAGCGGTTGGAGAGGCCTCAGACTGTGAGAAGGTTTACGCGGTCGGCATTGAAGGAAAAACCGGAGGAAACAAATGATGAGAAGAATGTTGGTGCGGATGGACTTGATGATGCTATTAAGAGGGAATCAGAAAGTGAGGCTTCGGTGTTAATGACCACTCCTAGTTCGGGAAGATTTTCAAATTCTAGGTTGAGGAAGTTTCCTACCAAGTTGAAGGATCTTCTGGCTACGGGGATTCTTGACGGATTGACAGTGAGGTACATGAAGGGATCAAAGGTATATCTATCTTTGCTTCTTTTAATAATGGATTTTGAGTGTTTATATTTAAGAATTTGTGCTTAATGTTTGAGTTTGTTTGACGAATTTTTAGGCACGAAAAAATGGAGAAACAGGGCTTCGAGGAGTGATTCGAAACTCTGGGGTTCAGTGCTTTTGTCAGAGATGCAAGGGGGTTGAGGTGAGTTATACGAAAATGCTTTTTTTTTTTAGTTTCTGACAAATTATGGTTGTAATTTGTGTTTTTTATTTGGTTTTTGGTGGAAATAGGTTGTCACACCCACTGTGTTTGAGTTGCATGCTGGCAGTGCAAATAAACGTCCCCCAGAGTACATTTACATGGATAATGGGAATAGTGGAAATAACCTCCGTGATGTCATGAATGCCTGCTGCGATTTGCCATTGGAGTCAATGGAGGAAGCCGTCCAAAAACTACTTGGTGGCTTTACTATGAACAAATCTTCCGTCTGTTTGAACTGCCGAGGTTTGAAATTTATATGCTTGATTTCTCCCCCTTGATTATCCCAATGTGTTTGCAGCTTTGCATACTTATTTCCAGGCCACGTAACAATTGATATTGATGTCTTTTAGCGTCTATTTTAGGAGCACGCAATGGTGCGTCAAAGCTAGTATGTGATTCTTGCATATTAAGCCTCCCTCAAACAGCCACAGATAGTAGCAAAAAGATATCATCACTAGTTCAACCAAGGTATCACATTTTTTGTTTTATAAAACATAAGGACTACTTGATTTTATAATTATAAGGATGAGAAATAAGAAATTGGGATAGATATGGTACATTTTCCTTCCTTTAAATTTATAAACTTATCAACCGTTTTATGTTCCGTCTTATTCCTTATTAATAAATGGACTGTTATAGTATTGGATGACTAGTTACTTTGTTTAATGTCATTTTCACTTTCACATCATGTTTCTATATGAGGCTATGTAATGTGCGTTGTGATAGTGATATTATTAAAGTTCACCGAATGTATTGCATATGATTATTTATTGCATGCACATTCATCTATCTCAGATCACCGGAGCCAGTAATTGTTCAAAAATCATTAGACAATGAGATGCAGCCAAATTCATTAGAAAATGGGGTGCAGTTAAAATCGCTGGATAATGGGGTGCAGCCAAACTTGTTTAACAATGAGGTGCAGCCAAACTTGTTTAACAATGAGGTGCAGCCAAACTTGTTTAACAATGAGGTGCAGCCAAACTTGTTAAATAATGTTGTGTCGCCAAGCTCATTAAACAATGAGATGAAGCCTAATTTATCAAACAGTGCGATGAAGCCAAATTCTTTAAAGAACGGGATGAAGCACAGTGCATCTCGTGGTAAGAGTCAGGGAAGACTAACTAGGAAGTAAGTGTATTTGTAAATCACTTATCTAAACATTTGCTGCACTTAGAATTAGAAATGCTTATATTACATGCTTTAACATATCAGGGATTAAATTCATGTCTTTTTTCTTTTCTAAAGGGATCTACGCTTGCATAAGTTGGTATTTGAAGGAGATGTTTTGCCAGATGGAACTGAAGTAGCCTACTATGCTCATGGACAGGTTGCTTTGGTCGAAATTGGTTCTGTTATTTTTTTCCTATTATTTTTGGCTTTTACCTGGACTTATTGTACTTTTGTTTTGTGGTCAGAAACTGTTGGTTGGTTACAAAAAGGGATATGGGATTTTTTGTACCTGCTGCAACTCTGAGGTGCTTTTCCTTGCTATGTGTTATATTATGCACATATTAGGCTATGACAGATGTTTAACAACTTTACCTTTTTGTAAAAAATTTGATTGAGCAGGTCAGTGCTTCTCAGTTTGAAGCTCATGCTGGGTGGGCATCTCGACGAAAGCCGTGAGTTCTTGTTTAATTTTTATTACTGGATGCAGGGTGCACATGCATTGTTTATCTGGATTTGCATTAATATGCTCATCAGGGTTTTATTTGTTTTCTTGAGTTTAACTTGTTATTGGATGCAATTGTAGGGTGTGCCTGCTTTTTCTATCTAGATTTGCAATAAATTGCTTATCACAAGTTCAATTTTTCTTTTGGATCCTATAATTATTTTATAGCTCTAGGTCAATGTGCAAAAATATGATTAAATTAACAGATTAAGTAGTTGGGAGGAAAAACATTTGTTACCATGTCATCTTTGTTAATGAAAAGTAGAAAAGAGACTTAATCACTTTCCCTTTCTTATTTTCAATTTTCTTAGGGTTGCATGCGTTTGCCATCATGAATTGATGGTGAGTGTTTTGTACAATTGACTATCTTCATTTCCTTGTTTAAAATTGTGTTATTGTGTTGCAGTTACCTTCACATTTACACATCTAATGGAATCTCGCTCCATGAGTTGTCCATCTCTTTATCAAAAGATCGGAGATTTTCCAACAATGACAATGATGATCTCTGCATCATATGTGAAGATGGAGGGGATCTTTTGTGTTGTGATGGATGCCCTAGAGCTTTTCACATAGGTGAAACGTTGTTTGCTTTTCATTGTTAATCTATTCTGCATTGACATTTGTTACTTTACCCTCTCTTCGAATAGTGGTTTATAACATGCAAGAGTTAATTTCTAAACTGAACAAGCAACTAAATACTAAAACAGAACTAGCTTTGATATATTGAAACAAAGTCAGTAATGATATCTTTCCAGCCAAAACTATTAAATGAAACATGGGAAAACCTTCAAAGAATGTAGACCTGTATAGAATTTCTTGGGGAGGTTGTATGCATATGGGGCTCAAAAGGCCATTATTAATTGTGTTTAGGATATTGTTGCTCCCAATAATCTTTAGAAAATTCTGTAATAACACTTTTAAAGTGATTGTAAACTATGTAGCACGGATACTGACACGATACAGACACGTAGATAGGTACAATCTCCAAATACGACATTGGGACACAGATTTATATATTATATTACTATGAATTATATAAATTGAAAATCAAGATTTATGTATTAAAAAATCATCTATGAACAAGGTTAGCCAAATATAACAAAAAAATGAATCTAATTCATCTATCCAAACTCCAAAAAGTGAAAAGAAACATATATAATCTAAATATTCTTGATTATATATAAGATTTATTCCTTATCTCTATAATAAGTTTATAGAAAATTATTGTATTAATTTCTTTTAAAAATGTGTTAAAACCGTGAATTTTCAGTTACTGAAAAAAATGTTTTTTTGAATTGGACATTTGACCAATACATATTGTACGAGTGTCATATGTGCGTCAGTGTCCAATACGTGTCGGACACGGGACACGTCATTTAAAAAGGCGTGTCCGAGCTTCATAAATTGTAAATAAATTCTTAAATATAAATTCACTTTATAATCAAAATAAGGAAAGCTTAATTATTTTAGTAAATACATTTTTTGATTTTTTTTGTCAATGTAATTTAGAAAAACTAACATGTAAGCTATGTAGATCCTCTTTTTGGTTAGGTTTTTTACGGTGATCCTTCATTATATGTGATCTGTAAGACCCTCTTTAAGCTATTGCTTTGCTAGTGCTTTTAGCAGGTCATTTCTTGGGCGAGGAATTGGACAACCTTGTCTCCCTCCTAAAACATTCCAATTTTATTTTATCAAAAATATGAGAAAGTAATTTTCAAAATGAAGTTTATTTAAGATTTTCTTTTTTGATAGTCTCGCACCTATGGGAATTATAGTGATTGTGTTTTACTCTTTCCTTTCATGAAATTGTTGGCAGTGATGGTGAAATTTAATTCGAGATATTCTTTTGTTTATTATATGAAAGTAATTCTTTTGCTCTGCATTTTGTTCTCGATGCTAGTTTTTATAGCCATTGTTCTGACGGGCTGTTTAAATTTTACAATTTCAGACTGTGTCCCTTTACCATGCATTCCTAATGGTACTTGGTATTGTAAGTATTGCCAGAATGTTTTCCAGAAGGATAGGCAGGGGCAGCATAATGTGAATGCTCTGGCAGCTGGAAGGATTGAAGGCACTGATATTTTGGAACAGATGAACCCGAGATGTATTCGTGTTGTCAAAACTGTAGAAGTTGACCATGGTGGATGTGCCTTGTGCAGGTAACACTGCTATATATTTTTTATTGGTAGGGTTTGTAGTGACTCAAGTTATATTATAATTAAAATTATTATTGCCAGAGTTCTCTTTGGGGTTCTGTTATACCTTCACCTGCCAACTGAAAGATTGCCAATATAACACTAGTCTCATTTATGGGTTGGTGTGGTGGACGCATGTTGGGAATTTTTTTGCCAGACCATTTGAAGTTCTTCTTTTGTAGTGAATACTTTGTTCTGTTTTTTTAACATTGGCTAGTTTATATACATATGATTTAATTCGCCAGCATTGACATATTTTTTTACCTTCCTGATTCTTTGATGTAATGTACAGTCGTCACAATTTCAGTAAAAGCTTCGGTCCTCGGACAGTAATTATTTGTGATCAGGTATTTGTCTTTCCGACTTTTTGATAGCCAGGTTTTGATAAATTGTTTCTTTTTTGATATCATGACATGTTTTAAATTTCTGATTGATATGTTCTTGCAGTGTGAGAAAGAATATCATGTTGGATGTTTGAAGGATCATAACATGCAGAACCTTGAGGTGCTTTTGTTTTTCTTTATTGATTTTCTCCTCTTAACTAAGCATTTTCTTTTGTCTTGTAATATATACATTTTTTAACGGATATTAATCTACAGGAATTGCCTGAGGGGAATTGGTTTTGTAGCACAGCTTGCAATCAAATTCATTCTGCTCTGGTGGATTTGACGGCTTGTGGGGAAAAGAGTATCCCAGATTCCCTTCTAAGTTTGATAAAAAGGAAACATCAAGAGAAAAGTGTAGACATTGGAGGTGGCCTTGATGTTAAATGGAGGGTTATAAATTGGAAACTAGATGATTCTGTTGAAAATAGGAAAAGGCTTTCAAAGGCTGTTGCTATATTCCACGTGAGTATATAGATATGATTATGATTTATTTAGTTTCACAAGAGAAAATATGATTCTGTCCCTATTTATGAGTACCTCTCTACGGGTTCACACTCTTTAAGAAAATGAGTTAAATTAGTTGAAAAGAATAAATTGGCCATTAATATTATATAAGCTAGAGTATTATATAATTAACTAGAGCAATGATAAAAGGATTATATATGTAAAGCATTATATATCATATAATTAACTAGAGTAACGAAAAGGATAATAATATTAGAAAAATTTAAAAAATATTTAAAAATATATAGTATGATAAACTAATAATAATAATAATATTATTATTATGGTAAAAATATAAAAAGTTATTTATAGCATTATTTAACGTTGAACTATTATGTTATTTGTAAGTATTTTGTTTTTTTTTTTATTTTAAGTAAATTCTTGCAAGTTTACAATTGGAGTTACAATCTGAGTTTATGATGCTGCCACGAGTTTATGTAAACGTTCGAGTTTGACAACCTTGCAGACTTTGTCATTCATTTAAAATATGTATTATATTTTTAGTACAAACATCTCAATAAATTAAGGCTATTTTAGGAAATAAAATTTAATGCATGATTCAACTTCAAAGGGGTCTTTTAAAAAGGTACAACAAATTTTCTCGAAAGGGTATTGTGAATAGGTATAGAAGGAGAAATTTTTATCATTTATTGTCTTTAGTATACAAATTATGGTATATTTGTCATTTGTATTTTGAAGACGACATTTATTTTATGTTAAGTGTGATGGGTGTGCAATTTTAGTTAGTGTTGGAATCTTTCTATTTACAGGAAAGGTTTGATCCTATAGTTGATTCAACATCTGGCCGAGATTTCATTCCCACAATGTTATTTGGGTAAGCCATGTATATTTTTTGTGTATTCTATATATATATATGCGAATGAATTTTCTTACGTTTTGGTTTTATTTCCTCAGAAGGAACATTCGGGGTCAAGATTTTAGTGGAATGTACTGTGCAGTGCTTACTGTCAAGTAAGTATCACGGTGGCATGATTTATTATGTGTACAGGTTGCAAATCTGTATGGGAATTGTTACCTACTGATTATATTTTTATTGTTTTGCAGTGGAGATATTGTATGCGCTGGAGTATTTCGTGTGTTTGGGTCAGAAATTGCAGAACTTCCATTGGTGGCAACAACTTCTGATCAACAAGGACAGGTTATTTAATTTTTTTACTTTTGTGACAAGGATACAGTATACTCCAAGTGTAAGATTGTGAATGTCTGGAAGTATTCTAACTGAAAACGATATATTTTTTTTTTCAGGGTTATTTTCAGTGTCTATTTTCTTGTATTGAGACATTACTTGGATCTTTGAGTGTGAAAAACCTTGTCCTACCAGCTGCTGATGAAGCTGAATCGATATGGACCGGTAAATTTGGGTTTACAAAGCTAGCTCTGGATGAGGTATGTATTAACTTCATCTTATGTTTAGTTTAGATTCTCAATGGTTTCCACTCAGTATTTTAGACTAACTTCTGCTGTCGCTACAGATAAACAAGTATAAGAAATTTTATCGCATGATGATATTTCAAGGGACCTCTGTGTTACATAAGCCTGTTCCTGCACTCTGAAGTTTGTGTAAAGTTTTCGGTGGAACAATATGCAGTAGAATTTTTTTCTTGGTTGCTTTGCTGGCTGCAGATCGAACGTTTAGTATGTACAGGGATCTGGCCTTTTTGGTGTACAGAAATACTGACAACCACCTCTAGCTGTTATAATTTGTTTTCGTAGCAAGGAAGAAAGGGAGGTTAGAGTTGAAAATAGAGGAAAGATAGGTCAAGGGATCTTGTGAAACTAGCCAAAATTTTGGTTTATGTTATAAAATTCATTTATTACTGGCCACACTTGTTTTAACCTCCTTTTTTTAATTAATGTAGTGATTTTACTTTCTCACATTTATCTTTTAATCAGAGATACATTTTCTTGGATCATTGATACACTTGGTTGCTTTATGAATTGGCAAGTGAGATTTATACGTGTTAACTTTGGTTCATGCACTAAAATATGAATTTTAATTGATAGTGAGATAAAATTAATTTAAGCTGCTTTTGATTATCTTTTGACAAACATTTGATTAAATGTTCGTAATTTGCAATTAATATAAATTATGAAAGGATTTTATTTAATTCAATCAATTTCGTAATTTAAATGTATGAATATAATGATACAAAAAGGTTTAATATCAGAGAGAAACTTAATTGAATACTATAATGCATAGCTTTTTACTGTCTTGAAAGCAAATTTTATCGAACATTTTGTACTCTCGATAGCAGGTTTTCCTCAAATTTTACACGATACTTGAATGAATGAAAACTTAAGAATATACAGAAAATAGTGTTAATAAGAGAAAGCATATATTTATTAGTGCGTATTACAATCCAATTTGTTAAATATGTTAAAAAATTAAGAGTTAATAAATAATACATGATTTTAAAGATATCGTAATCAAAATAAAATAAAGAGCATTCTAATAAAGTATTTAATTTCGAAAACAATCATTTAAACATTTAAAATAGCTTCTTAAAACTATTTAAAATAGAACTAACTATAAAATGAAAGTATATAATCTCAAATATTATATCTATAAAATGAAAGAACAAATTATATTTACAAAGAAAAAAAAAAAGAAAAACAGTTTAAAATTTAATGCTAATATTTTCTCTCCAGTATAAAACAAAATTAAATTAGTTTAAAAATTGTAAAAGAAATATGTTTTATATTATTATACTTACATTAAATGAAATAAAGATAATATCTTAAAATTAAATTATTCTATTATTTTATTTTAAACGTCGGTTTGATTGAAAGGAGAAGAAATAGCGATTGAAGATTAAAATAATACAAGGTATTTGATGAGAGGAAGATGAAGCGAAATTATTGAGAGAATGTGATATTAATTATATTACTTTTTGTCTGTTTCTATTTTATCAATTTATTTTCATTAGACCTATTTTCCCCTCACTATCAAATGGTATGATAGTTTGTTAACGTGTTGAATGGAAAGCAAATGATTTATTCATTTAAAATATTATTTTTGAATTCGGATTCTTTATTAAATTTTTATATGGTACTTATTTTGATATTTTAAAAAATATTATTAGTATATTTTAAAGATATAATATAAGAATATCATTAAAAATCTAGTAAGAATTTTATATTCATTATTTCCTTTATTTTCCAACTTACAAAGGAAAGGTTGAAAGAGTGGTTTATGGTATTGATTTTGAAGTTACCGTTACTTTTAAACATTTTTTTTAATAAGAGCATTTATATTATTGTATTTTTTGCCCTTTTCCAAATAATTTAAAATGATCTCATTTTTTACTTTTATCTTTGCTTTCTTTCACTCTTTTGTTAAACCAATCAGAAAATCATATGCTACATTTAAGTCACACGCTACGTTTACACTCAAAATAAAGGATATAATTAATTTTATTTAATATTTTATAAAATATGAATAAAATGTTAAAAGTATTATACTTAAATACATTTTTTGAGTAATGTATTTATTTTATTTATTTGACGTTTTCTGAGATGCAGGAGTAAGAACTAATGTCCAATTGGGAGTGACTTGAAGAGCTTTGAAATTGATGAATTGTTGTAATATCAAGTTAAAGAAAAGATAATATGGACCCAAATTTAGGTTTAATGGTTATTATTTAATTTTTTATCTCTCCCTATAATTTTTTCTTCCTTCATAAAAGAATTGTTTTTTACAAGAGATCTGATAAAAGAATATAATCTTAAACAGTAGATTCTTAAAGAAGTGATAAATGGGAAGGAAACACTGTGGTGGCAGCTATTGGGGCTGCTTTGGAAGTTTGACCAGTTTTAGCACTCACAGGAGACATGGCATCTGTTCCATCGTCAAATGCAAAAAAACCTGTGAAATACTTTGTGGTATGTTTGTTGGGAGTTAATTCAGTTGTTCATTCTTTTCACTTTTTTGATAAAAATTAGGATGTTTTGTGTGCTGAATCTGAGTTTGATAATCAGGTAGATGCATTTGCTGAGTCAGCATTCAAGGGGAATCCTGCAGCTGTGTGTTTGTTGGAAGAGGAGAGGAAGGAGGAGTGGCTGCAAGCAGTAGCAACTGAATTCAATATCTCTCAGACCTCTTTCATAACTCCCATCACTCCAATATCTGAATCCTCAAACCCCCGATTTCGCCTCAGATGGTTTACTCCTGTTGCTGAGGTAAAAATATAATGAGAAGGGTTAATAAGATACTTGATAACACATTAGCCTAATATCTGATATTAGTTATACTTTGTTGAAGATCATAGACTCAAGTATATCTTACACAATTTCAGTGAGCTTTGAATTTTGTAGTTTATGATAAATTTTAGTTAACAGTACTGGGAAGAATTTGTTTAAGAGTTTGTACTTAACACTACTCAAGTGCTATATAGAAGTAGACTTATCTTTTAGCTTGTCAACTAGCTTTAGGAGTTGAATTAGTCCAGAGTCCAGGTCATGATATCTAATCTGTTCTAGGCGTTGTTGTCAGATTTATGAGATCAACTGTTACTTTTTTATTACATGTTCAATAGTAAAAACTTCATTTGGTGAGTTAGTTCAAAGTTAAATTTTAATATAGAGTTTATTTTAATTATTGATGGAAAAGTGTTGTGAAACAATTAGCCTATGTTCAGTTTTGCAAATTTTTCTTTGAGATTAAGTTGAACCCAAATATTATTAATAATGGCTTATTGTATGATATTGAATTTCTGAGCTTCATTAGTTGATAAATCACTGGCATTTTGTGCAGGTTAAACTTTGTGGTCACGCTACATTAGCCACTGCACACATACTATTTTCATCTGGTTTGGTGGGTGGTGATATTATTGAATTTGAGACGCTATCTGGGGTATTAACTGCTAAAAAGATCCCAACCGTTCACACCCCCAGTGCCTCAAACTTGCAAAAACATCCCACAGGTTTTTATATTGAATTGGATTTTCCTGCTGATTCTGTTACAGAGTTCAGCCTTAATGAGAGTGCTTCACTAATTTCTGAGGCATTGGACGGTGCTTCCATAATTGATGTGAAGAGGACAAAAATTGGAGATGACTTGCTTGTAATTCCTATTCCCGTTCTCTTCCATTTCGTTATTGTCGGATACAAATCAGTTCAGCTTAAATGTTAACATAGAGATACTGCTGTATAGTGTTGAACATCTGTTAACCTGCTTGATTATTAGAATTAAACTATGTATGTATCTACACTACTTATTTTTATGAGTAAAATAACAAGTTTGTGTTTTGAGCAATTATGCACATTGAACATTGTGAAACATACAATTTTATTCTAGGTTGTAATCTCATCTGGGAAAGCTGTCTCAGAACTACAGCCACAATTTGATGCACTAGTTAAATGCCCTGCAAGAGGGTTAATTGTTACCGGGGTGGCTCCTTCAGATTCAGAATTTGACTTCATTAGTAGATTCTTCTGTCCAAAACTTGGATTCAATGAGGTAAGTGGCTAAGAATCTTATTTATAGAAAGGTTTATATTTTGATTTTGAACTCGTTCTGGAACTGTATAATCCCTTAAAAATGATGCTATTTTCTTCTTTCAACAATCACTTCACCATTTTAAATTACTTTAGGACAATGCAGAAAATGATATCAAAAGAAGTCCAATCCTCTATTTCACTTCATGTTTCCTTTCAGGATCCTGTTTGTGGGAGTGCACATTGTGCACTGACACCCTACTGGAGCAAGAAGCTGGGAAAGTGCGACTTCAAGGCTTATCAGGTGTGAACTCTCACTCCTTTCGTTAGGATAAAGCATTATAATACATACTAACATAAATATATCATATTCTTGCAGGCATCACCCAGAGGAGGAGTTCTCAATATTCACTTTGATGAACCCACAAAGAGAGTGTTTTTGCGTGGAAAGGCTGTTACAGTAATGGAAGGACATGTTCTAGTTTAGCAATGTTCTTAGTTTTGCAGAATATGTAATTACACCTAAACATGTGTAAGGTTCCCTGTTCTGTTCTGTAAAAGGCTATATTTAGCCTCGTTTTCTCAGAATTAAATAAGTATGAAACTTTTCTCTATGTTCTATCAAATAGCAGATACTCTAAAATTATTAGATACAAAAATTTTACATTTCAATCACACAAAATAAACATATGATCATTGAATAAACAAGCATTCTGAAATCAAATCACCATTCCATTAGCATGCAGAATTCTAGTATAAGTCATTGAATGTCTCCTAGCTTTACAAAATGCAGAAAGCTTAAAACCCTAAGAACTAGTGAACTTGGTAACGGCCTTCGTCCCTTCAGAGACAGCGTGTTTGGCAAGCTCCCCGGGCAGGACAAGCCTGACCGCGGTCTGAATCTCCCTAGAGGTAATGGTTGGCTTCTTGTTGTACCTAGCCAGACGCGAAGATTCCTGTGCAAGCTTCTCGAAGATATCGTTGATGAAGCTGTTCATGATTCCCATGGCTTTGCTTGAAACACCAATGTCAGGGTGCACCTGCTTCAGGACCTTGAAGATGTAAATTTTGTAAGTCTCCACGCTCTTCTTCGACTTCTTCTTATTCTTCTCAGCGGCACCTTCCTTTGGGATTTTCTTCTCAGCTCGTGGCTTCTTCTCCGCCGGAGACTTCTCGCCGGCCGGCTTCTTCTCTGCTTGCTTTGCCATTCTCAGATGAGAAAGTGAGTGCAGAAATTGATAAATGAGAGAATGCTCTTCAAATTCTTGGTCGATTGAAAACAGTGAAGGTGTGTCGTATATATAGGTTGCGTACGGATTGATGGGTGGACCGTTGGATCTTTGCTTTTGGGTGTTTTAACGGAATGGATTTGTTAGTTTTGGAGGCGCTCCATGTAAAAATTTAAAAAGGTTGAAAAATTACTATAGGAAAAAATAGAACAAATATCTTACATTAATGATCATTCTGTATTAAATGCTCATAAAAATAAATAAGATGCTTTCTTATAGTAGCAATATTTTATTTTAATTTTTAATTAAAAATATAATATTTTATTTCTCTATTATTTTCTTTATATGTAATTTGAAAAGTAACTTGCTGTAATAACTACTTAGAGAATTGTTGTGCCTACTGATTGATTTGTTTTTTTTTTTTTTTTAAAAATTGACTATAAGGTTTATTTTAATTTATTATTATATTTATATTTTTTTTACTTAATTATGTACTTATTAAAAAAAATGTATAAATCTGCATTTCTAATGGATCCTTGGAGCTGGTCATTCTGTAAGTGGAAATAATTCATAACCACTGCATTATCTTTTGTGTGGACTGAATCTCCCACATTATAAGGTTTGCTTCCTATAGAATTAATAGAAAAATTTAATAGAAATAAAGTAAATAATATTAACAGTTAATAAAATATTAATAATTGATATTTTGACAATTATTTATGTGTATATAATATTAAAAACTGTTAATTTTTTAATGAGTGCTCATCTTAGATGTAAGAAATCTAGTTTTCTCGAATAATTTATTATATTATATTTGTATTTGAAAAATTAAAATAGTTTGGTGTGCGAGAGAGAAATGCATAATGGAGATTTGAGGAAAACCATATTTTTTATGCTGCATCAACAAAATCAAGTAAGCATCTATGTATTGGTTAATGTTAATAATTTGTATATTAAAAAAAAAAAACTGAAATTAGAAAGTATGACATCAATGATTTTTTATTAATGTATCTTGATTAAAAAATCATATATATATTTGTAAAGATAGTATTTTTAAATACGTGTTCACAAACACACACATAAAAGTTAATCAAAACGTGTAATACTTAACTAAATCACCATTATTTTTTGATATATAAGAAAAGTTTAATAATTGAAGTTATTAGCAATGCTTATGCTAAACAGTTAAAAATTTCTATTATGTAAAGTCTTAAAGTGGTAAGTGAGATGATGAAATTACAACTGAAACTGGGGCCATTTATAAATGAAGCTGCTTTGAAAATACAATAATAATTAATGTATTATTAAGTACCCAATGGAATAAATAAACTGTTACAACCCTAATAAAGAGAATGACACTGTGGCTTAGTATATTTCACTTTATTTTTTCTCTCTCTATTCCTTCCTTACAATTAATGTGAGTATGAATTGAGGAACCAATAGGAGTTTATATAAATTGTGTAATGTTGGTTAATTACATCATCTATATTAAAAAATAATTGCTAATATTTTGTTTAAAATATAGTGTGTACTCCTATCAAGTGATAAATTTAGCAATTAGCACTGCACTATAATGACAGATAATTAACTAATTTATATCAAATGTTTTTATTGGGATTTTATCATATCCGAAGTATTTTATAAAACTGAAGAAACATTTAGACTAAATTTGAAAGGTCTGGAAATAATTATTTTTACAAAGAGAACCCAAATTTCAGCTACCCCAGCCATTTTTTTTGGAAGGGAATTAAATAGAAAAAAAAACACAAAAAACGAAATATTAAGGATGGAAATAAAATAGAATATTTATAATTTAGATGGATAAAAATAAGAAGGAAGGAAATTAGAGAAATTTCATTGTTTTGAATAAATAAAAAAAATTGAGTAGAAAGAAGAAATATGTAAATTTTTTATATTCTGTAACAAAAAAACCTTTTTTTTAATCTTATTTTAAGCAAATAATAGTTTGTTATAGTTTTTTCACTCTATAAAAATAACTTTGAAAATAATCCCACAATTAATTGATATTATAAACACGTCAAATCTTACCATGACTTTAATAATATTTTAATAAATAAATTTTAAATTTAATTCAATTTTATAAAATCAATTTATAAAATTAGATTGACACTTAATTTATATATTATAAATTAATATTATGTATGAGAAAGTAAAATATCTTCTTCTACAAACAAAATAGAAAATATAATATTTCTATCTTATTTCTTTCGCTCCATTTCTAGCATATAAGATTAGTGTGACAAGTGAAAAAGAAGGTCCAAATAAGACTTAAAAACTAAACTTATATAAGACATCTCATGAACTATTCCTTTACATGACATATATTAGGTAGTGTCACCAACGAATTCCCACAAAAACTTGTCTGACATTAGATGGTCTTAGGTCTGCTTTCACCTTTAACAAGTATATCACTTCACTAAAAAAAATCCATATATGAAAAGTTAGTCCCTTATACATCTCCCACAGTAAAATATGTATATTTTTTCAAATATTATTAAATTCTTACAACTACTACATATATATATATATATATATATATATATATATATATATATATATATTTTTTTTTTTTTTTTTTTTTTTTTTTTTTT
>Ga0209489_106587_pt1 | contig 18477 bp, 11 predicted proteins | sample SiratrowhiteBW_FD_187527 | JGI IMG/M metagenome (GOLD analysis project Ga0209489, IMG submission 187527) | Root nodule microbial communities of legume samples collected from California, USA - Siratro white BW (SPAdes) (version 2) | ecosystem: Host-associated > Plants > Roots > Nodule | place...
ATATTATCTACAGAAATGATGATTGTCAATGATTTTTGTTTTATTGAAAAGTCTATATCTTTCTTTCTTTGCTTTTTTTTTTTCAAAGTCTTGTTCATTATGTTATCTAAAAAAATAACTTATTTTATTTCATTGTAAAGTGCCAATTTACATTTTTTAATAAAAAAGTCAATAGCAGTGTAAAAGAAATCAAAATAATATTTGAGGCTGTTTTATTCATCATCTAGAAAGAGAAGAGTTTATAATATTTGAGTGTCTCCTACGTAGCAAAGGAGTTAATTTTCCTACCCCTTTCTCTCCTTGATTCACCATAGTTAATCCAACCAAACAATAATTATAATTATATATGTGGATTACACAAATTAAAATATTAATTAAATTTATATGGTTACTTCCCTCTAATTATTATTATTTTAGTCGTGGGAGAGTGGACTTGTGATATAATCATAGCTATTGTATATTTCGTGAAAAAAGTGATGAGTTCATTGATTGTGGGGGTTAACTTATATGTCCTTATGTCCATGCAAACAGAATATAGATTGTGATGTGATAGTTCTAGGTTTTCTAATTGAAAAAAAAATGTTATTGATGTATTTTTCAATATATTTTTAATGGATTTTAAAATTTATTGAGCATTATATAATGTTGTGGTTCTAATTTCTTATTTAATGAATTCGTTCATAATTTTATATTTTATCACTTAACTTTATTATTTTATGAAGTTTATTTTTTATGATGCGTTTTGTTATCATATTTCCTTTAATTTTTTTTCTACAAAATTTATTGATATATTATTAAATGCACAACATGGTGATGATATTTTTTTTTTCTTTTGAAAACCACGTTTGATTGTCAAAATTTTCAAAACGATGTCATTTTGTTACTGATATGATAGTCGAATATATTAAAAAGAAATATGTGAGAAAATTGAGAGGCCAAATCATAATAATTGAATGATAAAATGTATAATTTGACACAATTTTAATCTAGAAAAAATGAATCAAATGATAAGATTTGCCAAAATCATTTGAATCATTCTTCGGGCCACTCTTTTGGACTTTGAAGGAGTCCAAAGAGAATTATTGGGCTCATTTCTTCTTGTTAAGTTCAAAATTTGTTATTGAAAGATGTTTTCAGGGAAACTAATTTACTTAAAATATGTATAAATGAAAATAAGGAACACACCTCTTACTTATTAGATCTAGTACAATTTAAGTCATCATAATATGTTCAGCTTTCTTTCTTTGTAACACAATTTTATCATTATTTGATACTTTTGTACTTTTCAAAGAAAATTTCTTAAATTGCTAATTATTTTCAAATACCCTTTTATATTAAAGTTTCCTTTTCTCGTTCTAAAAAACTTATTGTTTTATATTTTATCTCATTTTATAATATCATATGATTCAGATTTTGCATATTTTTTTCTAAATATAATTATTCATTTCAAAATATTTTTGTTTTTTCTTATATTTTAATATTATAATATATTTAAATTGAAATCCCGTATCTAGTTACGATAATGAACTAAAAGAATGTCCTTAAAAAATTAACTGGACTATGGGAATTTTATCATGTTGGATGGGCCAATTCTTCTTGGTTTTATTTTAAGAATATTTTTTTTTTTTAATCACACGAATATTTTCATTTCTTTAGATTCTTTTTATTAGATAAATTTGTGGTGTTTTGTTTAGAATACAAAATCACATGTTACGACAACAAAGACTCATTTAAAACATATTTTTTTTTGTATTTAGTAAATACATTTTTAATAGAAAATTAATTAAAGATATTTAAATTTATTTAAACTTTAGATTTAATTTAATCAATTTTTTATATTGAAATATATAATGTCATATAAATTGATAATAAGCTCAAATTATAAAAATTTAATAAAAAATATAAAAAATTTAAATACTCAATGAAACCAAAAATTTTCATAGAATTTGGATTAAATATATTCAAATTTAAGATAGATTTAGAATTTATTTAGATCTTAAATAACAATAATAAACTAATACATTCTTAAAATTAAATTATTTTGTGACATACAAATTAGTTTTAAATTTATAAAGTTCCCTCTATCATTGTAATGGTTCCAATATATTTTCACAAAATAATCACCCACGACATCATTGTATATCCCTTAAGTCATTCTTTCTTTCTCGATGCCATAGTATTTCACATTCTCTTTATTACTTACTAGTCTTTGTTTGTAATTTGACACATTCAACATGTTTTCATGGTTGTTTGCTAAATGCTCTTTGATGGTTTATGTTCTCATCGTTTGCTAGGTTCAACACAAAGCAAATTAAAAAAAAAAAATCTTTTTTAAATTAATAAAATAATTTATTAAGATTATTATGTTTTTATTTAAAATTTATTTTTTAAAATATTTGTGATGCAATATTATCTATTAAATTATCATAATTAATATTTTCTAACATATATTTTTCAATAGACAATAAAGTTAACCTGTTTAATCTTTAGTGAAGCATTGTTAATCTTAAATAAAATTTTGTTAATTTAAGTTTTAAAATAACCTTTTTAGTTGAGGCAAGTGATATTGAGATTAACATTACTCTACATGCTATATATGAATTTGAAAAAGAATTTATTTATTTTTATATAATTAAGAATATCAATTGATTTATTATTTTTTCAATCATATAATCTCCTTTAAGCTATTTAATTCTGAAAATAAATCTAAGTGATTAAGATCCAACAAATTATCATGTTTCAAATATTTTTCAAGCTTTAGGCATTTTCATTCAAAATACACAACCCTAATGAATTTAATTTTTAATACTAAGTAAAAAAATAAAAAATATCTTTATATATTTTAAATTATTCAAATCTACTTTGGAGCATGGTAATTTTTTTATTTACAATATAAAAAAATCAATTCTATGTGACTCTTGAGGTGATTTTATAATTTCATTTTAAATACTTTCATCAAATCATTTTTTTACAACTAATTTGTTTTTATCAAACCTTGGCTCTACATCTAATTCATAAGCAATTTCTTTGACAGAAATAAATGCATTTTCAAATTTATTTTCTCTATATTTTTCAAAAAGTGAAAGAAGACTTTTATTTTTTCAATACCTATATTAATACACATATTTTGATTGTAAATTTGTACTAATCAAGTTAACTGCAAATAATATGTCATATCAAATAGTTATGTCTAACAAAACTTCAAAATTTTTAAGTTCATAAGTTGCTAAACAGACAATTTCACTTTTTATTTTAGGATCATCGTTAGTTCCAACTAATTTAAATAAAAGATCTCTTATTTGTGGAACTTGGAATCTTACAACTTTCACACTTTCAACATGACTTCCCAATGTGTTTGATACAATGATTTAAAAGTTAAGTTGTCTATATGATCTTGTAAAATTTTCCACCTTTTTTTGGAGGAGAAGAAAATAAAGTATATATATGTTGTAACACTCCAAAGAAAGATGTAACATTAAGATAAGAGTTAGCCATATAAAAAAGTATTAAGTTTAAACTATGACAACCACATGGAGTATAGAATGTTCTAGGATCAATATCAAGAAATATTTTTTGCACACCCTGATGTTTTCCTTTCATATGAGACCCATTGTCATATCCTTGTCCTCTAAGGCATTAATATTAATTCCAATAACTTTTAGTTCATTTATAATAGCATAAAAAAGACATTTTCCACTTGTATAATCTACTTTTAAAAATGATGAAAAGTACTTGTATTGGAGTTGATGACATATTTACACATTGTAATACAAAATACAGTTGCTCTTGATGACTCATATATGAAAGACAGTCAAGTATGATTGAATAATATTTTGCATCTATAATTTTTTTCATAACTTTTGTTTTGGTTTAACTCACTAACAAATTATCAACTCTCATGTTATACATTATATACAAGGTAACGATTATGGATTTCATCATTTTTAATTCAATGAATATTTTCTTGCATAATTACATCAAATTCCACAATCATTTCTATCAAACTTAATAAGTTTCTATTACTTTCTTGGTAGATCTTTTTATTTTTTTCCACGCAAGGCTAAGTTACTTTTATAAAGGGTTTTAATAACAACAATAATTCTTATGAAACATTTCTTCAGTGTTCTCTATATCTGTTTACTTGTTCTTGAGCATGTTTATCCATTGTTATATTTTTTGACAATCTCATTTCCATATCAATCAATGCATTCATGTCACTAATGTGCTTATTAGTTATTTCATGACTCTTTAACTTAACACTATTATTTTTTCAATATTTTTCCAATCTCTACTACCTTTGTTGGCTAGTTTACTTGTATAACAAACTAAATTAAACAATTTACAACAAAAACAGATGACTCTATCTAAATCTCTAAAATAAATGATTTATCTTCTCTCGTGTTTCTCTCCATTAGGTAATTTTTGAATATAATTTGATGCAAAAAAGTGTCTAGAGTATTTATCGTTTGAAAAATCTATATCAGTTACTCTAATAGAGCCTTTTTGTGCTAATAAGTCTCTCAAGTTTGTATTAATATTCTCTCATTTACTTTGATCATATATATTTTTAATAGTTGAATTATTTGATCTTGTAATTTCCTTCCCATTGTCATTCATGAGTTTGAGAATCAGAATTATTCTCTTTGTTGACTACTTCTTTATTGTTGTTTTCACCTATATCTATATTTTTATCTTTTCATTCAAATAACACTCACATGTATTTTCTAGTTCATTTTTATTTATTTCTATAAATTTATCCATAGTTTATTTCTATGATTCATCAAAAATCTCAACTCTTCTCTTGTTTTGAAGTTTTGGATAGCCCGATTCATATCTTCTAGTTGGCATATTTGTAGATTTTTTACATAGAAATAAAAACTATAATATATATAACACTTAATATAACTTATATAAAAGGAGAGTAAGTTTAAAAAATAAAACTGGTCAAAAAATAAACTTGATCGTAGTATCCTATCTTGAAATCTCAAGTCTCCTTCTGCTTTTTCATTCTATCCTTTGGTAAGTGCTTAAATTTAATTTATAAATTCTAAATTTTTAATGTTCTTTCTTGAATTTGTATAAATTATTTTAAGATTAATTAAACAATAATAAAAAAGTAAAATAATCAATCTAATATTGATTTTTACATGATATTTATGCACTCAAAATGAGTAAAAGGCAACACAAACCCCAATTCCTCAATTTATTGCTCCAATCTCCAAAATAGAGACACATATAAATATCCAGTATAGAATGATAAAACAAATTTGAAATTGGATAATAGTCTAATAACAATCAAACACTCAAATTGAAGTAATAATATAGAAGAACCAATGAAAGAGTGTCAGAGAAATGAAAGTGTTAAGTGAAAGAGTTAGAGAAGGGAAGGAGATAAGTGAAAGAGTCAAAAAAAGGAATGAGATAGAAATAAATATCACTCTGATGAAATCATATAAAGAGATGGAAATTTAAAAAAACTTTAATTTTTAGGATTTCTTGACTATTCAATATCTGTTTTAAAAAAATAAAAATATTCTTAATTTATTAGGAGAAAGTTTCAAAACAGTTATTCATTAAATAATATCTATAGTACCAATATAAGTTAACAGTTAATTAATATATCTTAATTTTTTAACTAAAAATTATTTTTAAGTGTAATTTTAAAATTAAATATTTTAATTTTATAATAATGTGTTAGTGTTAATTTTTGTAGACCTAAAAGTCCTTGTTTTACCTACTTAGATATTAAGTTAGCCCTGTCAATATCACTACTACAATTTATACCTATATGGTTGTAGTTAATTGGAGGCATTCTTAAGTTGAAGGTTCATCCAACATGGACTGCTCTTTGAGAACCCTAATTCCCTTAAACTCTCATGAGATATCAAATTTCCCTCTTTATAGATAATTATATTTTTAATCATTTTGAGATATGATTTTCCTTTAGAATTACGCATATGATAGATAAAATTCAAAAGTTTAAAATATATTATTGTTGTTGTTCAAATTTTAATTATTTCTATTATTATGCAATAAAAATGATGCATTCAATTTTTTTAGGCCCAATTTATATATTTCATTGGGGTTAATGTTATGACACTAAGGACTTGACCTCCATGGTATGTCATACCTCACTCAAGAGTCAATATTAACTCCTAACTCTAGTCATACATAATAACAAGAAATTGTAATTGAGACCCTATACCAAAAAATTAAACAAGCAATTGAAAAAGCTATTACAACAATTAGGTGCTTACTTGAAAGGATAAAAAGGTATACATTATTAAGGGAGAATATTTAGTTGATGTAATAACAATTACAAATTGTGTTGGAACACCAATACGAAGGTATTTCTAGCATATACTAGTCAAGTGCACCCTCATAATTTGAAGACTTTGACTCCATTGTAGGAGATTCCCTGAAATAGTTAACATGAATGTTTAGCATTTTTCTTTTCAAATTTTTTATTATTTATTATTACTTTTTTTTGTTATATCAATATTTAATGCCTCATTTACTTTTTGTTACTAAGTAATGAATTGTGTTATTCGCAATAGTTGTGTAAATTTAGAACATGTAGTTTAGTTTTTAGAATATATAATCAAAAGATGAAGTACATAACATATACAAATATTATGTTTTTTTATTTTTTTATTTTCATAACTTAATTATTTACGTCAGAATTGTGTTTATGTTTTCTTTTCTTTTCTTTTGCATTTTTACAAAGAGAAAATAAGATAATTATGTCAAACAAATGAAGCTAAATATAAATTTTATTCTTAATAAGTTTTTGTTTTCATGTTAGACTGTCATTTTCTTGTTCAAGAAAATATTTTGTCTTGATTTTCTTAATTTTATTTTCTCATAGTTGAATTATCTTAATGCAACTTGTTCTTGTCGGGCCTAGGAAGGGTCTTCAGCGATCATTTGTCTTGTTGTGGTCTTTGAGTCAGAGTGCTCGGTTCTCGGTCTTCATCTTGCTAAAGGTTCTCTGATGCCAAAGTAAGTATTCAAATATTGGAACTCTTATTTCTTACATGAGCACAGAGTTAAATGGTCTCATTTGAAACCCAAAGGTACACGATGATAGGGTCATCGAGTGTCGGTTTTAAATAACTGGTGTTGCCGCCATGAATTGCTTGATTTGGCCAAATATGTCTTCGAATGACTAACCCTAATAAAACTTGGAGGCTTTTTTCAACAATTGGATAATTGGCTTTGTTTTCTCAGCCAATTTTGGTACAAACTGTGATAGTGCGATTAGTCTTCCCACTAACTTATATACCTCTTTAACATTTTTGGAGTTGTGCATATCAATGATAACTTAACATTTGTCAGGGTTGGCCTCAATGCCTCTATGCGTAAAGAATGTCCTGCCTTTTACGTCACAGAAGCACTTTTCAGATTCAACCTCATGTTGTTTCTTTTTAGCGCTTTAAAGACCTCGATGAGGCTAGTCGTGTGCTTTTAAGATGAATCAGATTTTACAATAATATCGTTTATATACAATTTGACGTTTCGGCCATCAACCCTTTAAACACCTTGTCCATGAGTCTTTGATAAGTCGCTCCAACATTTTTTAGGTTGAATGAGATTACCTCATAGCAAAAATTTGAATCGGTTGTCATGAATATTGTTTCTATCTTATCCCTAGGAGGGATACTAATTTGATTGTATCCATAGTAAGCATAAAGGAAAGTCAGTATCATGTGGTTGGCTGCCCCGTCCACCAGTCGATCTATGCTCAGTAGGGGGTACATGTCTTTGGTGCAGACTTTGTTAAGATTCGTGTAGTCAATGCACATCCACCACTTGCCACTAGACATTTTAACCATCCCACATTGGCAAACCATGTAGTGTATTGCTTTTCATAAATGAACCCTACTTTTAAAAACTTTTAGGCCTCTTCAGAGCAACAATTCTCTTATTGTTCCCTAGTTTCCCTTTCTTTTGTGCTACTAGTCGGTCTTCCTTGTAGATTGACAATCTATGTGTTATGACCAATGTTGTTGCAACAAAGCTTGGTGAATTATTTTAGCCTATTCCTCTCTCAAAGAGCTCTCTATCTTGGTACAGTGGTCCTTACCTTGCAACACGACCATGGTTACATCTTCCTCGGGCTTTACTCAGATGTCACCCACTTGTGGATCTAGGTCGGTTAGGGCAATCGTATGTTGCCTTCTCGGGCTTCTTTCATGATGGACGGATTCTTCTTGGCCAGTCTTGGGTAGTTCCACTTTAAACTCATTGTGTATTTATCCTGTAATCAATGTGCATCGTTATAATGTCTCTTGATGTCGAAGGAAATTTCATGGCCAAATGGGGCGAGAAGACAATGGCTCCCAATTGGTTTAACAACGACCTCTCGAGAAGTACATTGTACGAGATGTTGGCGTATAGAAGAAGATATCGGATTTTGTTGGCTCGACTCTACATTCTCTACTCGCAAACTTGGTGTAAAGAACTATGTATCCCTGCGTATCTACTCTCTACCCAGAGAATCCTACGATTTAATCATCATATGGTTGGATCTCAGCCTCTGGTATCTGCATATTTCTGAATGCTTTCTAGTATAGTATATCAATCGAACTCTTTTCCTTCATTATTGCAAAGTTTTCTATTTCTACAATTAAGACCATTGGATCATCTTGCATAGGGTTGATAGCCTTGAAGTCTGCATTTATAAATGTTAAGAGAGACATTCTTTGCAGTAAGAGAGAGGGGAGTACATTTATAGACAAAATGACTAGTAAATGTCACTTCCGGACAAATTCTAAGGATTTTCCTTTCGCGAATTCTTCCACCATTGTGTTGATGACACCTCGGAGCAGGGTGTCTTCTTGTCGTCTATCATCCTTCTAGTCGGGGTGTCTAGTGGGAGTAACCCTATCATTCACTTGGAGAGAGTAGTGATGATATCGTCTAGAGTAATCTTGGGGATTCCTTTCCCTTCTTTTCGGCAAGTCATTGTCTCCTTGGCAAAGGGATTGTCGAATAGGTAGTCAACTTTACTGCACAAACCTCTGAAGGTGCTCTGCATGGACTAATTCTTCAATTTTATCCTTGATAATGACACATTTCTCAGTGTTGTGGTTTTAGTTTTGGTGAAAGTAATCATGTTTGCTCATTTTTGTATTGCGCGATATCAATACCTTTCAGAGGTTGGGATGAGGTTAGCGTTGAACACCTCTTCTAGGATCCTCCCCTTATCAAGATTCAATGGTTTATACTGAGGGAACCATGGTGCCCTTACTTCCCGTGGTTTCGCAAAGGACAGGTGTCCTACTTTCTCTTTTCCCTTTTATCTTGTCAGAGCCACTCTTGGCTTTGACTTGGTTGTGAAATTTTTATAGCTCCTCCAACTACATGAACTTTTTTGCTCTCCTCAGCTCCTCCAAATCTACTGCTAGTTTCTTGCACAGGATATTAGAGAACAATCTTGGTTTAAGTGTCGTGTCTAGGTGATGAAGAGTGACCTCAGGGTTCAAGTTTTGTATTTGTAGTGAAAGCTTGCCAAACCTCTCGATGAAAAACCTCAATGATTCTTCCTTCTCTTGCCTTATGTTCACAAGGGCTAGGAGGTCATGTGGTGTAGTCGACTTGTGGAAAATTGCATGCCAAATTTGTTTAACAGTGTTTCAAAGGTTTCAATGGAGAGAGATGGGTGACGAGTGAACCAACTTAAGGCAATCCTTTCAACGAGGCAGGAAATACTTGACAAAAGATTGCATCTTTGATGGTGTACATGCTCATCTGAGTGACATAAATGTGAACATGCTTGTCAAGGTCGGTGGTTCCATCACATCAGTCCAAAATGAGGCCCTTCGAATGGGCTAGTAGTTCGACATTCATTATTTTATCAATAAATGGGTGACAATGACTATCTCTCAAATGGAAGGAAGTATTAGTGTAGGTATGAAGTTGAGACTCTCGTTCTACAGTCTCAATTATAGTGACGTGCAACACTTAGGTCCGGCTGGACTAAGGAGACATCGTTATGTTCGTAGTTATATTTTTACTTTTTGGGGACAACGAGGGGGGGTGGTACCATATAGTATAGTATATCAATCGAACTCTCATCCTTCATTAATGCAAAGTTTCTGTTCTACAATTAAGACCATTGGATCATCCTGTATAGGGTTGATAGCCTTGAAGTCTGCATCTATAAATGTTATGAGACACATTTTTTTTGTAGGGGAGAGGGGAGTACATTTACAGAAAAGATGACTCGTAGATCCCACATTCAGAAAGATTCTAAGGATTCTCCTCTAGCTAATTCTTCCAATATTATGTTGATGACAACTCAGAGCGAGGTGTCTTCTTGTCGTCTATCATCCTTCACGTGGGGGTGTCTAGTGGGAATCACCCTATTATTCTCTTGGAGAGAGTCATGATGATCTCATCTAGAGTAGTCTTGGGGACACCTTTCCCTTCTTTTTGGTGAGTCATCGTCTCCTCGACAAAGGAATTGTCGAATGGGTAGTCGGCTTTAATGCACAAACCTCTTAAGGTGCCCTGGATGGACTATTTCTTCAATTTTATCCTTGAACATGACACATTCCTCAGCGTTGTGGTCGTAGTTTTGGTGAAAGTGACAATGTTTGCTCATGTTTGCATTGCGCGATATCAATACCTTTTGAGGGGTTGGGATGAGGTTGGTGTTGAGTACCTCTTCCAGGATCCTCCCCTTATCAAGATTTAATGGTCTATACTGAGGGAACCATGGTGCCCTTACTTTTTGTGGTTTCGCAAAGGACAAGTGTCCTACTTTCTCTTTTCCTTATCAGAGTCACTCTTGGCTTTGACTTGGTTGTGAAATTTTTGTAGCTTCTCCAACTATATGAACTTTATTGCTCTCTTCCCTAGCTCCTCCAAATCTTTTGCAGGCTTCTTGCACATGATATTGGAGAGTATTCTCGGTTTAAGTGTCGTGTCTAGGTAATGGATAGCGACCTTAGGGTTCAAGTTTCGTATTTACAGCAAAAGCTTGCCAAACCTCTCGATGAAAAGCCTTAATGATTCTCTCTTCTCTTGGCTTATGTTCACAAGGGCTAGGAGATCACATGTTGTGGTCGACTTATGGCGAATTGTGTGCCAAATTTGCTTAGTAGTGTTTCAAAGGTATCAATAGAGAGAGGTGGGAGGCAAGTGAACCAACTTAAGGCAGTGCCTTTCAGCGAGGTAGGGAAGACTTGACAAAAGATTGCATCCTTGATTGTGTACAGGCTCATCTGAGTGACATGGATGTCAATATGTTCGTCAAGGTCGGTGGTTGCGTCGCATCGGTCTAAATTGAAGCCCTTCGAATGGACTAGTAGTTCGACATTCATTATTTTATCAACAAAGGGGTGACAAAGACTACCTCTTAATTGGAAGGACGTATTAGTATAGGTATGAAGTTGAGACTCTTGTTCTATAGTCTCGAATATAGTGACGTGCAGCACTTGGGTCCGATTAGACTGAGGAGACATCATTATGTTCCTAGTTATAGTGAAGGGGGAGTTGTCCCGTATAGTTTCCTTCTCATTTAGTCATTTTCCTGCCTGAGGGTTTTGATTGGCTGCACGTTCTTTTACTTCATTCCTATCATTTCTTGCTGCAAGGTCAAGAACATTGTCATAGGGTTGTTGTTAACCATCATTGAATCTTCCTGTCTCTTATCTTGAACTCTATTTGTGGTTGATACCGTTGATATTCAATTATTCACATTCCTCGATCCTATTGTGGGCATCAATTATTCTTGTCGAACTTAGAAAGGGTCTTGGATTTTTGTTTATCCTACTGTGGTCTTCGGGTCAAAGTGCTTGGTTCTCGGTCTTTGTCTTGACCAGAGGAGGGCGAGCTAACTACAAAAGGTTATTTGATACCTATGTAAGTATTTGAATGTCAAAACTCTTACAAGTGAGATTGAAAATATACATTTCTTTTTAGACTTCTCATATTATTTGTGGGGGTCAAATATTGTTGTTTTGATGTGATTGTTTGTCTTTTGCAATTTTAACTACTATAATGAAAGCGGTTAGATAACTATATTTAGAGAAAAAATAATATTATATAACAATTGCAACTGAATAATGCTCAATTTGTCTTAAACCGATAACTCTAATTATTTTTATTTTTCAAGTATAGTTTTCATTATAATTGAAGAAATTAGAGATAGAATTATATAATTTTCCACGATGAAAATAAAATAAAGTATAGCAAATACAATCTTTTTATGAATTTGTTATCACGGTGTTATGTTTTCTTTTTAACAAGTTCTTAAATTAAATAAATATATACATTCATATGAAATGTTTTTAACACACTTCACTTCTCAATTATAAAAGTTTTGGAATTTAATTTCGTTATGCATGTGAAGATTTTCTATCTTCATTTAAATGCATTTTGTTGATATTAATCAGTATGTTTAAAAATAAGTTCTAGCTTTCGAAAGTAAGGACAATCTATACAACTTTAGATTTCTTATAGTTTATAAGTTTTCTTTGTCTCTATCTGTCAATTGAAAATTTAAATTCATTGTTTATCAAATTATGGTATCAGTAAATGGATTTCTGGAAAGTTATGTCTATGATTGCCATTGTATCATTGATTTGACTTTTGTGTTATCAAAATTTACATTCGTTTTATGTGAAGTTAGGTTTACAAGGACTACTAATATCTATCATTTTTTATTGTGAAATGAAACCTGGATAAGATTTTGAGAAGTTTCAATATGATTACAAGTATATGTTCTTGATATGTGTTGCATTATATATATAACTATCGTGATTTAGTCGTCATTTGTGATACCAAATGGACTTTCATAGTGAGACATACTATTGCAATGGTTAGACTATGAATCTAGATTCTTGTTACATTTCTTTTATGCTCTTTCCTACCTGACATGACCTCTATTCATATAGGAAAAATTATTTTAGTAAAAGACATTATAGTCGACTAAATCAATCTAAATGAAAATAATTATATAAATTAAAATTAAAATAAAAAATATAAATTTAACTAAATCGACACAATGAAATATAAATTAAAAAATTATATTAATATGGAGTCATAAGTAAAAACGTTAAATGAAAAAAAAAATAGAGTTTACAATATGGTGCTGTAAACAAAGATGAAAAAAAAAGAGAAGAAAAATCCACACCCGTAGATATTTGTAGGTAAAATTAGAAATGAATACTAAATTACCATGCTTAACTGCTACTCATCAATAGTTATAAATATTTTAATTACCTGCTTAGTCACTAGATATGTATGACTATTATAATATTTAGTCATGAATATTGGTAATAGTTAATCATTATAGTTAATCATTATTAGAAAAATTTATTTAAATATTTATAAAAGTCAAAGTGATCAAAATAATATTATTAGTAAAAAAAATATTAATTATTGATTTATATATTTATATTTTTTTATTAAAATGAAGTTTTTTTAATTTTTTTTTGAAGCTTATATTTTGTGATGTAATTTATTTAAATTTGTTTTTCAGAAAGATCTTAAATTTGTTTTCTAGAAAGACCAATTTTATTTTCATTAATCTTTTATTTGTTCAACTTTATTTGCGTTGTACTTTAAAATTATTTTTCATCTAAGTTTATATTGTAAGAATTGTTTTTAAATAATTTTATTCATAATTAAAAAAGAATATAAATAAGAAATATCTACATGGATATCTACCGGTATAAAGGAAATTTAGAGAAAAAATTCACTAATACCTAAAAAGTAGTAGGACAAGTAATGAGATATTTCTTTTAAAATAGCCTAGGTAGGAATTAGACATTACTTGTTATCTTGAGTTGTTGTCATCTCGTAGTTATAAATTTAAACAAGAACTAAAACTAAAACACAAAACAATAAGATAAACCAATTCTAATTATATAGTTAATTTTTAAAAATTAACTAATAATGGCCGTTTAAATATCGGTTTCATTAACTCTATTTAGTGGTAATCGGTTTTATTGATTCCATTTAATTTTAATATTCACAAATTGATGCAATAATTTAGCATTTTTAAATGTAGAATTTGTTGTTTATTTAGACAGATTTATCAATTTGAATAAAAAATTTAAATATAAAATTTAAAAGTTCCACATAAAAACTTATAGAAATCTTTACTACCAAAAGTAAACTTCAATTTTTCTCATATATATATATATATATATATATATATATATATATATAATATAAGAGTTTATGAAAAATAATTTATATTATAAACCTAAGATTCAAGACCTACTCATAAAGTAGTCGTATCCAATAAGACTTAAAAACATAAAAAAATTATAAAAAAAATAAAATTAATAGGAAACACCAAAAAATGCTTAAACTCATTCATATGTACTACAAAACTGTAAGTCGAAGTGTTTTGACAAAAATATTACTAAGATAACCTCCTAATCTTACTCACCCTGTAACTTTTGTAACAAGTATTACATAACCTCACCAATCAGACACACCAGAATATAATATAATATATAAAAAAATGATGTCTGAAAAAAAACATAATATGTCTACGGTTTGTGATTCCTCTTCAATCTGCCAAATACATTTCACTTATCAAACAAGAACCCGATTCTACTATAAAAAGTGTCTCATTAACAAATTTATTGAAACAAACACAGTTTAATAAAAAAAAATTATAGTTTTTCGACACACTAGTAGAAAATAGGATTCTACATTGGTATGAGAGATTTTTTATATCAGTTTCGCAATCATTGTTGATGCGTGTACTGTAGAAAGTCTATGAATTTTTACACATTTCTTTAATCGATGTAAAATATACTAATATTACATTGGATATAAACACAATCGATGTAAAATAACATTTAAAAAGCAAAAAATGATACATATTATATCGGTTCCAGCTTACAACCAATGTAATATGTATATTTAAAAAAAAAAATTGTAGGATGTAATGATTTGATAAATATATAATTAATATAAGAAAATACCACAAAACTTTTAGAACTTTCTAGCAAGCGTAAGTATGTGAAATTAGAGCTTAAAATCTAAAAAAAAAAAAATCAAAAACACTAAAAAATGAAACAATAATAGTAAAAGTTGGAATTTTGGATCTGGAATCCACAATAAAAAAATCCCACCACATTGCTTACCTTATTTCGAGCAACTTTCATTTTTATTACGTCTCAATCTGAACCCTTTATCAAAAGTTATATCCATTTGAAGTTTTTCGCCCTAAATTTTGACAACTCGAAATTTATGGTAAATCTATGCAATGTAAGTTCTATGCTATTAACTATACACTAAAATAAGTTATTACTAAAAAATTTGGATCAAAAATAAATTTATAACTATTTTTAATCAATTTTACAAAACCGCTAACCTATTGCAAAGAGAAGCGGCAAGGGGTAGTAGAGCTAGAACCAAGCAACATTCATGAGTCACAGTGGACATAGGCTCATACGTCAAGTAAAGTCACTGCTATGGTACCTTGGTAACCTGCAATGTTAACTTAAAGTTAAATTAAACAAACCACAAACATTGAAATTGCAAAAAGAGCGAAGTGGACAAAGGCTACTAGCAAAAAAAAACCAAATGTGGGTGAAAATAACGAGATCAAGAAGCAAATACTCAACAAGAAACAGAACTCAATCAGGTAAAGACAAACATAAAAAATAATGAAAATGTTAGGTTAAAAATACACCCATTACATCGGTTGCTAAAATAACCTATGGTAATAGTATTACATCAGTTGTATAAAAAATTAATGTAATAAGTTCGTGCCAAAATATGTTTTTTAATTGGAGCATGCAACGCCACTTTTTACATCAATTAGAGTTTACAGCTGATGTAGAAAATCACTCTATTACATCGGTTGGAGCAACAACCGATGTAATAAGTGACACACGTAATTATTTTTTCAATAATTTTTAGTGCGATTTTCCTGAGCTATTTTTTACATCAGTTGTCTCTAGCAACTGATGTAGAATGAGTCATATTACATTGGTTATCCCTTAACCGATGTAATATGTTTTCATTTATTTATAAAACTGTCATTGCATTTTTGTTTGCAGCGATTTTCTTTTAACCGACATCATATTTTGTCATAAAATATCATTTTTCCACCAGTGATAATGAGCATAAAGTATAACAAATATAATCTAAACATAGAAACTTGTGTTTGTGAATTAAATAAATATATACATTCATATGAAATATTTTTTAACATAACAAGTGGTTGGGGTTGAGATTCCAAAAATTCCAAAATTTCATTGTTTACTATTTTTCTTTTTTTTAGGGTTTTTAAGGTCTTTTTTTTTATAGATTTTTCACTCTTATTTCACATACCCATACTTATCAGAATAATATAATTTTTTTTGTGGTATTTTCTTGTAATAATTATAGATTTATCAAACCATTACAACTTACATTTAAAAAAAAAACATATCACATCAACTGTAAGTTGGAACCGATGAACTGATGTATAAAATCCTATATTACATTAGTTTCAGCTTACAACTGATGTAATATGTATCATTTTGGCTCTTTGTAAATGTTTTTTTTTTTCATATCGGTTGGGTTTATAACCGATGTAATATGGGTATATTTCGACATGTTAGCATCAATATCGATTCTAGAATCGATGTAAAATACTTCTCAGAACCGACCTAGAATCTTATTTTCTATTAGTGAAGTACTAAACTAATATCCTTAATGGATACTCATGGATAATATTTATTCACGAAGCATATGAGTGTTATGATATTTAGTCCATGGATATTCGCTACTCCGTTAATTAGTATTAGTGAATTTTATTTGAATATGTAAAAAATTAAAAATAAAGTGATCAAAATAACATTATTGTGAGAAAAATATTAACAATTGAGTTATTCCTTAGAATAATTTTATATATTTATAATTGTTTATTCAAATCTATGATATGGAAGTTGTTTTTAATTTTTTTAAAAACTTATACTTTGTGGTGTAACTTATTTAAATTTATCCTTTTAGAAAAACCACAAATTTGGTATTTAGAAAGACCATATTTATTTCTATTAATATTTTATTGTGCAATTTTATTTGATTTTTACTTTAAAATTATTATTTTTATCTGAATTTATATCATAAGAATTATTTTTAAGTAATTTTATTTAAAATTAAAAGTGAATATTAATTAAAAGTATATACATGAATATTTGTAGGTATAAAAATTTGGAAATATTTTATAACAAATACCAAAAAAAGTAGTGGGACAAGTAATGAAATAGATTTCTTTTTAGACGGGACTGGTAGCAATTAAGTACTATTCTAATTATATGGTCAATAAATGTTAACTAATAATGACCGTTTAAAGATCGGTTTCATTGACTCTTTTTAATGGTGATTGGTTTCATTGACTCTATTTAACGGTGATCGGTTTCCTTGACTCCATTTAGTTTAAATCGTCACACATTGATACAATAATTTAGCATTTTTAAATGTAAAATTTACTGATTATCTGATGTATATAAAGAAGTCACAATCAGTATGATTAAGTTGAGAAAGATTTGTCATTTTGAATCAAAAGTTTAATATAAGAATCAAACGTTCTACTTAAAAATTTACATAAATCTTTACTACCAAAACAAAGCTTCAATTTTTCTCAAATATGCATCATAAATATAAAAGTTTACAAAAAATCGTTTATACTATAAACCTAAGATTCAAGATCCACTCACTAAGTAATCTTATTCAATAAGACTTAAAAACATAATAAAGCTTTTTTATCGACAAAAAGAATAAAAATAATAGAAAATATAAAGAACTGTTTTAAACCATATACATCTATTGTATTACAAAATTGTGAGTCAGGGATTTTTTACAAAAATATTCCAAAGACAATGTACTAATCCTACTCATCTTGTAACTCTCGTGACAATTCTTACATAACCTTTTACGTATATAATTTGATATGAAAAAATAATGTCAAGCAAAAAACAATATCGTGTCTATTGTTATTATTCCTCTTCAACCCACAAAATGCATTTCATTTAACAAACAATAATTCCACTATAAAGGTATCTCGTTAACGAATTTATTGAAACAAATACAAAGTTCAATAAAAAAAATTATTGTTAAAGTAATTATTTGGCCTAAGTTCAAGAGGGGGGGGTGAATTGAACCCTTTTGCTTCTTTTCGCAAACTTGCTTTTTAATGTAAGAATACAAATTCTTAAAAGAAACTTATAATGCAATCTGCAGAGGTTCAAACAATTAACAAATATTAACACCAGTCACACAGAATCAGTGTACTGCAGACAAATATGAAATCTGGAAAACCAGTGTACTGAAAACCAGATTAAAATTCAGAAACAGACAGTGTACTGATTATGCAAGAACCTTAAAGAATTTGATCAAATGCAAATTAATAAAGTCAAACTGATTCAAAATTAAAATCAGATTAAATCTGGTACCAGAAAACCGATTAAGAATTCACCAATTACACAAAGATAGTTTTTCTGGAAAACTGACTGA